>WNFD01000117.1_pt1 | contig 69419 bp, 61 predicted proteins | sample 5400491 | NCBI WGS metagenome assembly WNFD01 (sample SAMN13153343, study PRJNA577476) | soil metagenome | isolation source: 120 cm saprolite under Douglas fir tree site 2 hole 2 replicate 2 | place: USA:California | collected 2015-04-18 | reverse complement strand
CCGGCTGGCGCACAAAATCGACCGCCAGCTGCCGCGCCGGCGAGCACGCAAGACTCGCCCGCGACATTGACCGGCAAGGAACGGCTGGGCCGGAAGTGGATGGACGAGCAGCGGATCGACAATTGCAACGTCCCGGTCGACAAGCGCGGCAACAAGCTGCGGCCGAGCGCCTGTGCTCACACGCCGACCGGATGATCGACCGATCAGACACCGCCGGGTTGAACGTTCGCGGTGCGATGATGCCGAGGACGAATCGCCAAACGTGAGAGCGAGCTGGCCGCGCGTCGCCGGAGGGTGACTTGCGCAAAAGCGCGCTTGCGGTTTTCGTATTGACGCCTTTTGCTTTCCGGCAGACTGTTGCTTCCGCAGCGTCAGGATAGGCGCGCAATTTGGGAGGAATGGATGATACGCATAGCGCTGGCCGCGAGCCTCGCCATTGTTGCATCGTATGGTGCAAGCGCTCAGACCGCCGATCAGCTGGTCAAGGGGGCGACCGACACTTCGAACGTTCTCAACTATGGCATGGGCTACAATCTGCAGCGATTCAGCCCGCTGACGCAGATCAACCGCGACAACGCCAAGAACCTGGTCCCGGTGTGGAATTACAGTTTTGCCGACGACCGCAGCGAGGAATCGCAGCCATTGGTCTATCGGGGCGTCATCTATGTCACGACGCATAACGCGACGATGGCGATCGATGCGAAGACCGGCAAGCAGGTCTGGAAGAGCAAGATCGAATATCCCGCCGAGACGGCGCGCATTGTCTGCTGCGGCATCATCAATCGCGGCGCCGCGATCTTCGATGGCAAATTGTTCCGGACGACGCTCGATGCCAATGTGATCGCGCTCGATCTTGCGAACGGCAAGGAGCTGTGGCGCCAGAAAGCCGCCGACATCAAGGAAGGCTATTCGATGACGGTGGCGCCGCTGGTCGCCGATGGCGTCGTGCTGACCGGCATCTCGGGCGCGGAGTTCGGCACACGCGGTTTCATCGACGGCTGGGACCCCGCAACCGGCAAGCATCTGTGGCGCACCCACACGATTCCATCTCCGGACGAGCCCGGCGGCGACACCTGGAAGGGCGATACCTGGAAGCTCGGTGGCGGATCCACCTGGATCACCGGCTCCTATGATCCGGAGCTGAACACGGTCTATTGGGGTATCGGCAATCCGGGGCCGTTCGATTCGGCAGTGCGTCCGGGCGACAACCTCTACACCTGTTCGGTGCTCGCACTCGACCCGAAGACCGGCAAGATCAAGTGGCACTATCAGTTCTCGCCGAACAATCCGTTCGACTATGACTCGGTCGCCGAGATGGTGCTTGCCGACATGACCATCGAGGGCAAGCCGACCAAGGTGCTGATGGACGCCAACCGTAACGGCTTCTTCTACGTGCTCGATCGCACCAACGGAAAGCTGCTCGCGGCCAATCCTTACGTGAAGGTCAACTGGGCAACCGGCATCGACATGAAGACCGGCCGGCCGATCGAGACCGACGTCAGCAAGGACGCTCGGCAAGGCAAGAAGGTCGTCGTTTTTCCGTCCCTGCTCGGCGGCAAGAATTGGGAGCCGATGTCGTTCAATCCGCAGACCGGCCTTGCCTATGCAAATACACTCGCCTTCGGCGGCCACTACAAGACCGAGCCGGCGACCTACAAGGCCGGCGAATGGTATCTCGGCATGGACCTGACCGATCTGTGGGAGTGGGGTGACGGACCGCGTGGTCACCTCAAGGCGATTGATCCGATGACGGGAAAGGCGAAGTGGGAAGTGCCGAGCGATATCCCGCGCTTCTCCGGCGTGCTATCAACCGCCGGCGGCGTCGTGTTCTCCGGTCAACTCACAGGCGAGTTCGAAGCCTTCGACGCCGATACCGGCAAGAAGCTGTGGCAGTTCCAGACCGGGTCCGGCATCGAAGGCCAGCCGGTGACCTGGCAGCAGGACGGCGTACAGTATGTCGCGATCGCCAGCGGCTATGGTGGAGTCTATTCGATCTTCTCCGGCGACGAGCGGCTCGCCAGTGTGCCGGCCGGCGGATCGCTGTGGGTGTTCGCGGTAAAGAACTGATCGCGGATTGTACGTGACTGAGAGAATATCCAGGTGCACGGCGGCGTTCTTCGCCGCCGTCGCGGTGGTCTTTATTGTTGAGATGACGACGCCGGTCGCCGCACAGCAACCAGACGCCAGCGTCGACCAAGCGCAAATCGACCTGGGCAAGAGAACCTATGCCCAGAAATGCTCGCATTGCCACGGGCCCAACATGGTCAACGCCGGCACCGTCACGCCTGACCTGCGCGCATTTCCGGACGACAGGACGCGCTTCGTCACCACGGTGAAGCAGGGCAAGAACGGCAAGATGCCGCCCTGGGGCGACATCCTGAGCGACGATCAAGTCGCCGATATCTGGGCCTATGTCTCGAGCCGGAGGAATCCATGAGGGCCTGGCTCGCGGCGCCAGCGGCAGTGCTTCTCCTGACAGCGGCTTTGACGACGGCGCGCGCCGACGACCCGCTGAAAGTCTGCCTCGACGAGAACCTGCCTCCCCTCTCTCTGCACCATCGCGGCAAGCCCGACAGCGGCTTCGACGTGGCGCTGGCGCAGGCGATCGCGGACAAGCTCGGACGGCCGCTCAAGATCCAGTGGTTCGAAAGCAAGCTCGACGAGGATTCAAGCCCGTCGCTCGAAGCCAACGCCCTGCTCTCGGATGGCCGCTGCGCGCTGGTCGGCGCCTATGCGCTGACAAAGGATTCGCTCGTGGTGCCCGGCGTCAAGACCGCGAAGCTTCCCGACTTCGAGGGCGCCACGCGAGACGACCGCCGCCGGCGCGTGCCGCTCGGTGTGCTCACGCCCACGCAGCCCTACATCTATTCGCCGCTGACGGTCGTTCTCGGTCCGAAAGCCGGCGGCCGCCGGATCGCCGGTATCGGCGATCTCGCCGGGCTTCGGCTTGCGATCGAGAGCGGAACGCTCGGCGACGCCATTCTGATGACCTTCGACAAGGGCCGGCTGATCGACGACGTCACCCATCTCGTGCCCGGACGCGACGATCTGCTCGGAGCGCTCGACCGCGGCGACTTCGACGCGACCCTGCTCGACCTGCGGCGGTTCGATGCCTACCGCCTCGCGCATCCCGACACAAAGATCGCGCCTTCAGGATATTTTGATCCGATCGGCGCCAACCGCGGCTATGTCGGCCTCGCCGGTGATTCGGATCTGCTGGCCAGCGTCAACAAGGCGCTCTCGGATTTACAAGGCGCGGGCACCATCGCCGAACTGGGCAAGGCGGCAGGCCTCACCTACCTCGCCCCCCGCGAGCCCATCATTCTCGGCGACGTCTGGCAGAAGGTGCTGCAGAAATGACGGCGAAGCGCAGCATTGCTCGCCGGCTGCGGCGGGCTTAGCTGTTCCAGGGAGACGGCGTCCCGCCCTCCGGCAGCACCTGAGGACAGGCGGCCGTGCCGCTCTTGATCGCGGACGGAACGATTCCGAAATATTTTCGGAACACGCGGCTGAAATGCGAGGAGCTTGAGAAGCCCCAGGCAAAGGCGACGTCCGTGATCCGCTTGCCGGCGTGCGTTTCCAGTTCCTGGCGGCAGTGCTGCAGCCTCGCCCGCCAGATGTAATCGCTGACCGTCATGCCGCGTTCACTGAACAGCATGTGCAGATAGCGCTTGGTGCAGCCGAGCGCGGCCGAAATCTGGTCGATGCAGAGATCCGGGTCGCGCAGATGTTCGCGGATAAAGACCTGGGCCCGGATGTACATCGCCTCCGGTCCGACGCGGTCGAACGTGGTGTCGGCCTCGCGAAGCGGCAACAGCAGAAGATCGATCAGCGTATCCGCGACGCCGATGGCGCTGTTCGGCGACAGTTTCGTCGCCTCGTCGAACGCCGCGTGGGCGAAATCATGCGCGATCCGCCCTGTGCCGGTGCGCGCCGAAAGCTTGCAAGCCGACATCTTCTCCAGGCGGAAACCGCGTTCCTGCAGCAATTCCTTCGGCACGATGACGACCTCGTGCCGTGTCAGCGCCGGACTGACGATCGTATGCGGACAGCCGACGTCGTAGGCCAGGCAATCGCCCGGCATCAGCTCGATATGGCGGCCTTCCTGCTCGAAATAGGAAACGCCGTGAGTCTGGAACAGGATCTTGACGAAGGGATGCTCGCTCGACCTCGCCCGCGCCATCGTGTGCGCGATCCGATGCTGGCTGGCCTCGATCTGGCAGAGCTTCAGCCGCGAGACGGTCCTGAAGGTGATTCGCCCTTCGAACGTGGAGGCTTCCAGGGGATCGACGTCGAACTGGCCGCAAAGATCGGTCAGTGCATCTGACCAACGTTGGATCTGCTTCTTCGGCGCCAATCCCGAGGTGCTGAGCGAACGGATTGTATCGGACATTTCACCCACCGATTCGAGGTCAAAACGTTACGGCTCGCCACGAAAGGCAATTGATCAGGGTGCAACGGCATCGACCTCAACTGAGTACACAATTTGAAGCCGGTCGTTGGAGCTGGAGCAGCCCGTTCCTGCAGACATCCCTTTGACAATCCTCTGACTTAGTTTCCGCTCCGTCAAGGGGAACCTCAACCTCGGCTTGCTTGGCCGTGGTTGGGCAATATCCCAGATTTGACGCTATGCAGCATGCAGACAAGCGGCCTCAATATCTGCAAAGTTAAAACCAAAAACTTCGCTGCGGTTCGCTTTCAAGCAAACCTCGTTCGCTCTTGGGCAAGTCTCGGATTTCCGGAGCGGATAAGGATATAAGCGAACGCAGAAGAAAAAATGGGCCGTCTCCGACGGAATCCTCAAAAGCTCATAATTGGGAGGACTGGAACAATGCGCAAAATACTAATCGCGACTTGGCTTGGCTCGATGGCAGCATGCGCTGCGAGCGGCGCCTTAGCCAATGAAGAGCTGAACAAGATGGCGCAAAATCCGAAGGACTGGGTGATGCCAGCGGGTGACTACGCCAATACGCGCTACTCGAAGCTCAACCAGATCAACGCGTCCAACGTCGGCAAGCTGCAGGTCGCATGGACCTTCTCGACCGGCGTGCTGCGCGGTCACGAAGGCGGACCGCTCATCATCGGCAACACGATGTACGTCCACACGCCGTTCCCGAACAAGGTCTATGCCCTTGACCTTGCCAACGACAACAAGATCGTCTGGAAATACGAGCCGAAGCAGGATCCGAACGTCATCCCCGTGATGTGCTGCGACACGGTGAACCGCGGCCTCGCCTATGGCGATGGTAAGATCTTCTTGCACCAGGCCGACACCACGCTGGTCGCGCTCGATGCTAAGACCGGCAAGGTCGAATGGACCGCGACCAACGGCGATCCCAGCAAGGGTTCGACCGGAACGTCCGCGGCACTCGTGGTCAAGGACAAGGTCCTGGTCGGCATTTCCGGCGGCGAGTTCGGCGTGCAATGCCACGTCACGGCCTACGACACGAAGAGCGGCAAGCAGGTCTGGCGCGCCTTCTCCGAAGGTCCGGACGACCAGATCAAGTTCGATCCCGAGAAGACCACCGCACTCGGCAAGCCGGTCGGCAAGGACTCCAGCCTGAAGACCTGGGAAGGCGATCAGTGGAAGATCGGCGGCGGCTGCACATGGGGCTGGATGTCCTATGACCCGACGCTGGACCTCGTCTATTACGGCTCGGGCAATCCCTCGACCTGGAATCCCAAGCAGCGTCCCGGCGACAACAGGTGGTCGATGACCATCTTCGCGCGCAATCCGGACACCGGCGCGGCGAAGTGGGTCTACCAGATGACGCCGCACGACGAGTGGGACTATGACGGCGTCAACGAAATGATCCTGAGCGATCAGCAGGTCGGCGGCGCCGCGCGCAAGCTGTTGACCCACTTCGACCGCAACGGGCTCGGCTATACGCTCGACCGCGCCACCGGCGAATTGCTGGTTGCCGAAAAGTATGATCCGAAGGTCAACTGGACCTCCGGCGTCGACATGGACAAGAACTCTGCGACTTATGGCCGTCCCAAGGTTGTCGATCAATACTCGACCGACAAGCAGGGCGAAGACCATAACAACAAGGGCATCTGCCCGGCCGCGCTCGGCAGCAAGGACGAGCAGCCGGCAGCCTACTCGCCCGACACGCAACTGTTCTACGTCCCGACCAACCATGTCTGCATGGACTACGAGCCCTTCAAGGTCAGCTACACCGCGGGTCAGCCCTATGTCGGCGCGACGCTCTCGATGTATCCGCCTCCCGGCGAGACCAACATGGGCAACTTCATCGCCTGGGACGGCAAGACCGGCAAGATCGTCTGGTCGAACAAGGAGCAGTTCTCGGTCTGGTCAGGCGCGCTTGCGACCGGCGGCGGCGTGGTGTTCTACGGCACGCTCGAAGGCTACCTCAAGGCGGTCGATGCCAAGACAGGCAAGGAGCTCTACAAGTTCAAGACTCCGTCCGGCATCATCGGCAACGTCACGACCTATGAGCAAGGCGGCAAGCAGTATGTCGCAGTGCTCTCCGGCGTCGGCGGCTGGGCGGGCATCGGGCTTGCGGCCGGTCTGACCGACCCGACGGCCGGTCTCGGCGCCGTCGGTGGCTACGCCGCGCTCAGCAACTACACCTCGCTCGGCGGCAGCCTGACGGTGTTCGCACTGCCGCAGTAGGTTGAGCAAGACCCGTCCCGGCGCATGAAGCATCTTTCATGCGCCGGGCCGTCTGCCACCGAAAGTCGAGGATAGGCTTGTGCGTATGATTAAAATATTGGCTGCCGCGATGTTCGTCGTGGCGGCTGGCGGAACTGCCTTCGCCGAGGGCGCGGGAGATCCGGCCGCGGTCAAGAACGAAGACGGCAAATATTTGGATAAGGAAGGAAACCCGACATACAAGATCGCCGCCGATGGCACCGTGGACTGGTACACGTATTCCGGGTACCGCCGTTACCATTCGGAATGCCATGTCTGCCATGGGCCGGATGGAATGGGATCGACCTACGCACCGGCCCTGAAGGACTCGCTCAAGACGATGAGCTACGGCGATTTCCTCGGCGTGGTGGCCAGCGGCCGCAAGAACGTCAGCTCCTCACAGGAGAATGTGATGCCGGCTTTCGGCGACAATCCCAACGTGGCCTGCTACATGGACGACCTTTACGTCTACCTGCGCGCCCGTGCCGATGATGCAGTGGGACGCGTGCGTCCGGCAAAACATGAAGACAAGTCCGAGGCCTACACCCAGGCGGAAAATTCCTGCATGGGCAAGCGCTGAACGCGCGGGAAGCGTGGGTGACACAGGGTGCCTCAGGGCGTTGAACGAGAGAGGATCGGAAAATGAAGACCCGCGCCGCAGTCGCTTTTGAGGCGAAGAAGCCGCTCGAAATCGTCGAGCTCGATCTGGAAGGCCCAAAAGCCGGAGAGGTGCTCGTCGAGATCAAGGCGACCGGCATCTGCCATACCGATGCCTACACGCTCGACGGCTTCGACAGCGAAGGCATCTTTCCGTCGATTCTGGGCCATGAGGGCGCCGGCATCGTTCGCGAGGTGGGCGCGGGCGTGATCTCGGTCAAGCCGGGAGACCACGTGATTCCGCTTTACACGCCGGAATGCCGCCAGTGCAAAAGCTGTCTCAGCCAGAAAACCAATCTCTGCACCGCGATCCGAGCGACCCAGGGCAAGGGCGTGATGCCCGACGGCACCAGCCGCTTCAGCCATAACGGCAAGCCGATCTATCACTACATGGGCTGCTCGACCTTTTCGAATTTCACCGTGCTGCCGGAAATCGCGGTGGCGAAGATTCGCGAAGACGCTCCCTTCGACAAGAGCTGCTACATCGGCTGCGGGGTGACCACCGGCGTCGGCGCCGTGGTCAACACCGCCAAGGTCACGCCGGGCGCGAACGTCGTCGTGTTCGGGCTGGGCGGCATCGGGCTCAACGTCATCCAGGGCGCCAAGATGGTGGGCGCCGACAAGATCGTCGGCGTCGACGTCAATGACGGCAAGGAGGAATGGGGCCGCCGCTTCGGCATGACCCATTTCGTCAATCCGAAAAAGATCAGCGGCGACATCGTGCAGCATCTGGTGACGCTCACCGATGGCGGCGCCGATTACACCTTCGACTGCACTGGCAACACCACCGTGATGCGCCAGGCGCTCGAGGCGTGCCACCGCGGCTGGGGCGTCTCCGTGATCATCGGCGTCGCGGAAGCCGGCAAGGAGATCGCCACCCGGCCGTTCCAGCTCGTGACCGGCCGCGTCTGGAAAGGTACCGCGTTCGGCGGCGCGCGCGGTCGCACCGATGTGCCGAAAATCGTCGATTGGTACATGAACGGAAAGATTCAGATCGATCCGATGATCACACACGTCCTCAAATTGGAGGAGATCAACAAGGGATTCGACCTGATGCACGAGGGCAAGTCGATCCGTTCGGTCGTCGTGTTCTAACCCAAACACCAAGCACAAGGAGGATTGACCCATGACTGTTCACATCCACCCATCCATCGATGCCGGCGTCAAGAAAGGCTCCGGCAGCTTTGCCGGCGGAACCCTGATCTGCAAATGCGCGGACAAGCCGGTCAAGGTCGGCATCAAGGGCGACGTCGCCCACAACCACGCCTGCGGCTGCACGAAATGCTGGAAGCCGCAAGGGGCGATCTTCTCGGTCGTCGCCGTCGTGCCGCGCCAGAACCTGACCGTGCTCGAGAACGGCGACAAGCTGCAGATCGTCGATGCGGCGGCGGCGATCCAGCGCCACGCCTGCAAGGCCTGCGGCACCCATATGTACGGCCGCATCGAGAACAAGAACCATCCATTCTACGGCCTCGACTTCATCCATACCGAACTGTTCCAGGAACAGGGCTCAGCGGCGCCGGGCTTCGCGGCGTTCGTGTCGTCCGTCATCGAGTCCGGCGTCAAGCCGGAACAGATGGACGGAATCCGCGCGCGCCTGAAGGAGTTGGGCCTTGAGCCCTATGATTGCCTGTCGCCGGCCCTGATGGACGCGATTGCGACCCATGTGGCGAAGGCCAAAGCGGCCTGAACGGCCGCGCTTCTTACGTCTCTCCCAGACTGACTGAAGCCTCGCCCCGCATTCGCGGCGGCGGGGCTTTCTTCGCATTGCGGCGCTCCCGGCTTACGCTCTCCCCGGCAAGCGACGGCCCCGCTTTTGACAAACGAGCAAGGCAAGACACTTGAAGGCAAGACACTTGTTCAAGACACTTGTTCAAGACACTTGCTCAAGACACTTGCCTGTGAAGACCAGCCTGCACTGGCTTCTGATAGCATCGCGGCTTTCATGAAGCCGGACCGGCGCACCCAACTCGACATCGAACACGGGAGGAACCCTCAACCGCGGTTAGCCAAACCGATCGTGCAATGAGGTCTGTCGGCGTTCCGTTCCATGATCGACATGAAATGGGAAGCGCCAATACGACGGATGCAGGCGAATGGAAATGTGTTCCGGCCTGCGTCCGATGAAGACATCACAGCTTAAAAAGAGCGAGGAAACGATCATGATCAAGATGAAGATTAATGGCCAGGAACAGAATTGGGACGGCGACCCGAGTCTTCCGCTGCTTTGGTATCTCCGTGACGAGGCCGGACTGACCGGCACCAAATTCGGCTGCGGCCAGGCGTTCTGCGGTTCCTGCACTGTCATGGTCGACAAGCAGGCGGTGCGCGCCTGCATCACGTCGGTCTCCGACGTCGTCGGCCGCGAGGTCACCACCATCGAAGGACTGCACCCGACCGGCGATCATCCGGTTCAGAAGGCTTGGCGTCAGGTCAACGTCCCGCAATGCGGCTATTGCCAGACCGGCCAGATCATGCAGGCGGCGGCCCTTTTGAACGAGAATCCGAAGCCGTCCCACGACCAGATCCGCGAAGCCATGGCCGGCAACATCTGCCGCTGCGGCTGCTACCAGCGCATCGAAAATGCCGTGCATCTCGCATCGACGGGGGTGTGATCATGAACATCATCGCAAACCCCAGCAAGCTCCGTGGCTTTGAGCGGCACATCAAGATCAAGGTCGAGAATGTTTCGCGCCGCAGCATCCTGAAGGGTCTCGGCATCGCAGGCGGCTTCGTGCTCGCCGCACCCGTGATGTCGCGCCCCGCCTTCGCCTATGAGACGGGCGCGGGCAAGATGCCGCACGGCACCGTGGTCGATCCGCGCGTCTTCGTCGCGATCGCTCCCGATGGAATCGTGACGATCGTGGCGCACCGCGCCGAGATGGGAACCGGTGTCCGCACCAGCCTGCCTCTGATCGTCGCGGAAGAAATGGAAGCCGATTGGTCGCGGGTCCGCGTCCGGCAGGCGCCTGGCGACGAGGTCAAATTCGGCAACCAGGACACCGACGGATCGCGCAGCACGCGGCACTATCTGATCCCGATGCGGCAGATCGGCGCCTCGGCGCGCTCGATGCTGGAGGCCGCGGCAGCGAAGCGCTGGGGCGTCCCCGCGACCGAAGTGAAAGCCACCAACCACGAGGTCGTCCACGCCTCAAGCGGCCGCCGCATCGGTTTCGGCGACCTTGCCGCGGATGCCGCCAAGGAATCGGTGCCGAGCGTCGAGGGCCTGAAGCTCAAGGACCCGAAGGATTTCCGCTATCTCGGCAAAGGCGAGGTCAGCATCGTCGACCTTCGCAACATCACGGTCGGCGCCGCGCATTACGGCGCCGACACCCGCCTGCCCGGCATGAAATACGCGGTCATTGCCCGGCCCCCGGTTACCGGCGGCAAGCTCGTGTCGTTCGACGCAAGCGAAGCGATGAAGGTGTCCGGCGTCGAAAAGGTGATGGAGGTCAAGGGCTGGCCTTGGCCGTCGAAGTTCCAGCCGCTTGGCGGCGTGGCCGTGATCGCGCGCAATACAGGTGCCGCGATCAAGGGACGCGATGCGCTGAAGGTCGTCTGGGACGATGGCGCCAACGGCAAATACGAGTCGGTCGCCTACCGCGCCGAGCTCGAGGAAGCCTCCCGCAAGCCGGGACTGGTGGTGCGCAAGGAGGGCGATGTCGACGCCGCCTTGAAAGCCGCCGACAAGGTGATCGTAGGCGAGTACTACCTGCCCCACCTCGCCCATGTCAGCATGGAGCCACCGGTCGCGGTTGCCGATGTCAAGGGTGACAAGGCCGAGATCTGGGCGCCGGTGCAAAGCGCGGGCGGAACGCGCGAGGACGTCGCGAAGACGCTCGGCATTCCCGAGGGCAATGTGACCGTCAATGTCACGCTGCTCGGCGGCGGCTTCGGGCGCAAGTCGAAATGCGACTACGCGCTGGAGGCGGCGCTCCTGTCGAAGGAATTGGGCGTACCGGTGAAGGTGCAGTGGACGCGGGAGGACGACGTCCGCAACGGCTTCCTCCACACCGTGTCGGCGGAGCGCATCGAGGCCGGCCTCGACAAGAACGGCAAGGTGATCGCCTGGCGGCACCGCAGTGTCGCTCCGACCATCGCCTCGACCTTCGCGGCCGGCGCGACGCATGAGGCGGCCTTCGAGCTCGGCATGGGACTGGTCGACATGCCGTTCGAAATCGCCAACATCCAGTGCGAGAATCCGGAAGCGGCGGCGCATACCCGTATCGGCTGGTTCCGCTCGGTGTCGAACATCCCGCGGGCGTTCGCCGTGCAATCCATGGTCGGCGAACTCGCGCAGGCGACCAACCGGGATCAGAAAGACATGCTGCTCGAGCTGATCGGCTCGCCGCGGATCGTCAATCTGTCGTCGGTGAAGGATCTGTGGAACTATGGCGAGCCCTATGACAGCTATCCGATCGACACCGCGCGTTTGCGGCGCGTGGTCGAGCTGGTCGCCGAAAAGGGCGGCTGGGGCCGCACCGTGCCGAAAGGACACGGACTCGGCATCGCCGCACACCGCAGTTTCGTCAGCTACATCGCGACCATTGTCGAGGTGTCGGTCGGCGAGAAGGGCAAGCTCACGGTCCATCAGGTCGACACCGCGATCGATTGCGGAACCTATGTCAACCCCGAGCGCATCCAATCCCAGATCGAGGGCGCCGCGATCATGGGGCTGAGCCTCGCCAAATATGGCGAGATCACCTTCAAGGACGGCAAGGTGCAGCAGGGCAATTTCGACGACTTCCCGGTGATCCGGATGGACGAGTCCCCGCTCGTGACCAACGTCCATATCGTACCTCCCGGCCCCGATACGCCGCCGAGCGGTGTTGGCGAGCCGGGCGTGCCGCCCTTTGCACCCGCGCTGATCAACGCGATCTTCGCGGCGACCGGCAAGCGCATCCGGGCGCTGCCGATCGGCAAGCAACTGGAGACCTAGAGCACGATCCGGAAAAGTGGGTGCCGGTTTTTCGAAAAGCCGGCGAACGTCCTCGGAGGTGACTTTTACACCTGTGAGTGAAAATGAATGTGGCGGGCATTGAGCCCGCCACATCCGTGTTCAAAGTGCTCTTTTTCGTCGCGAAGCTATTTCTGAACAGCGAACACCCACACCACACCGCCTTGGGGCACGTTGTTCTCGACGCCGATATTGTTGCCGGTCGCCAACGCATCCTGGATGCGTTGCGCATCGACGCCCCATCCCGATTGCACGGCGATATATTCGGTGCCGTCGACCTCATAGGCGATCGGCATCGCCATGATCCCCGAATTGGTCTTCTGCTGCCAAAGAAGCTCGCCCGACTTGGCGTCGAAGATCCGGAAGAGCCGATCGTTGGTGCCGCCGACGAGGACGAGATTGCCCGCGGTGGCCGTGACCGAGCCGAACAGCTGCGATTTCGGGAAGTTGTGCGACCAGACCTTCTTGCCGGTGGCCGGATCCCAGGCTTGCAGTTCGCCCAAGTGGTCCGCACCGGGACGAACCTTCAGGCCGATATCTTCGGGCTTCGTTCCCAGCCAGAGTTCGCCCGGCTTCAACGGCACCTTCTCGCCGGTGAAACCGCCGCAGAAGTTCTCGTTGGCGGGAACGTAGACCAGTCCGGTCTTCTGGCTGTAGGCCGCCGACGGCCAATCCTTGCCGCCCCACAGTGACGGGCAGAACTCGACCCGCTTGCCAAGCGTCGGCTTGTGATCGGGATCGACGATCGGCTTGCCGGTCTCGGCCTCGATGCCCTTCCAGACGTCGGTGTGAACGAAGGGCCAGCCGGCCACGTAGTTGATCCGCTCCGGCTTGCGTTCCAGGATCCAGAAGATCGCGTCGCGTCCCGGATGGATCAGGCTCTTGAACGTGCGACCGTCGCGTTGCAGGTCGACCAGGATCGGCGCTTCCACCTCGTCCCAGTCCCAGGAATCGTTCTGATGGTACTGGTGATAGGTCTTGATCTTGCCGGTGTCGGGATCGAGCCCGAGCACGGAGCTGGTGTAGAGATTGTCGCCGGGATGCGTGGCGCCCGGCCAGGGTGCGGCGTTGCCGACGCCCCAATAGATGGTCTTGGTGTCCTTGTCGTAATTGCCGGTCATCCAGGCCGATCCGCCGCCGGACTTCCAGTCGTCGCCTTGCCATGTGTCGTGGCCGGGCTCGCCCTCTCCGGGGATGGTGAACGTCCGCCACAGCTCCTTGCCGTCATTTGCGTTATACGCGACGACATAGCCCCGAACGCCAAATTCGCCGCCCGAACCGCCGACGATGACCTTTCCATCGATGATTAGCGGCATCAGGGTCAGGTACTGACCCTTCTTGTAGTCCTGGACCTTGGTGTCCCAGAGGACCTTGCCGGTCTTGGCGTCGAGCGCTACGACATGATCGTCCGTCGTCGCCAGGTACAGCTTGTCCTGCCAGAGGCCGACGCCGCGGCTGGTGGGATGCAATTGAAAGAGATCATCGGGCAGTTGACGCTTGTAGCGCCAATATTCGTCGCCGGTCTTGGCGTTGAGGGCGATCACCTGCCCCATTGGCGTCGCAACAAACATCACGCCATTGTTGACGATCGGCGGCGCCTCGTGGCCTTCGATCACGCCGGTGGAGAATGTCCACACCGGCTTCAGGTCTTTGACATTCGACGTATTGATCTGGTCGAGCGGGCTGTAGCCCTGGCCATCGTAGGTCCGGCGATAAAGCATCCAGTTGGCGGCTTCCGGATTTTCGAGCCGGGCCGACGTCACCGGACTGTAGTTCTCGATCGGGCCGGCGACAGCGACGGTGGAGACAAGGCAAGCGAACGCAACGGAACTCGATAACAGCCACTGTTTCGTGGTCATAAGACGGTACCTCCCTATTCTGTTTGTTTCGCCAACTTCTTTTGGTCGTGCGAAAATGCGATGCGACGGCGTTCCCCTATCCTCCCTGCTGACCACCTACCTTTCCGACAAATGCTGCTGCGACGACGAGCGAGCCGTCGGTGACGGCGAGCGGAAGCGCCGCCAGCCGCCGGGGTGCGGGGCCGAACACGACCTGCGCGCCTTGGCGGGGATCGAATTCGGAGTTGTGGCACGGGCATTTGAAGACGTTCTTGTCGCCGTCTTCCGCTTTCACCCACTCGGTGACGGGGCATGCGGCGTGGGTACAAACGGCCGAATAAGCGACGATACCGTCGGCGGAACGCGATCGCGTCGCATCATCAAGCTCGCTGGCATCCAGCTTCACGATCAGGATCTCATTGAGCCGCGAGCCATCGCGGACCACGGACGTCTTCGGATCCTTTGGCCAGGCGCGCAGCGGCGGCTCGCCGAGCTTGAGGTCGCCGGGCTTGACGATCTCGCCCTCATGCTCGCCGTCGGAGATGACCAGGATGTCGCCCTTCTGCGGTCGCACGTCGGCGGGTTGATCGTCTTCCGCGGCCGCCGGCCTTGCTGTGGCCAGACAGGCGCCGGTGGCGAGGGCGGTCAGCAGCAGCGAACGCCGTGTTTGATCCGCACGGAACATGATCGCTCCGTGTTCCCTTGCGGCTGCATCATCGCGCTTTGATTCAGACATGACATCAAATGAGCGCCGCGACTCAGCCGAAAAAATGGCGAGCGATGACTCGCGCGATTCTAGTTCATGGGTTCACCACTTCGCGGCGACCGCCGCGTCCTTACTTCGATCTTGCTCCGAGCGTTACGAGCGCAACAAGTTCCAGCGCCGCGTTCGTCGCAGCGGTCGCCGGATCGTTGACCATCAACATCGATCAAGGCCGTGCACAGCCCGAGATCGTTCCCGAAAGCCGGCCGATGACGGATTCATGCGGGCCTAACATCGCCGCGCGCGGCTTGACTGTGAGTCTCATTTTGCATGCTGCGGCGCAAAGCGCGTTCGCTCGCGAGCAGGCAACTCGCTCGCCGTCGGTGAAAGGCCAGCACCACCGGCGCATGCTCGACCAAGGAGGCATTGCGGGTGCGGACCGGCCAGGCTCCACTAGCCGACCCCTTCGGCCTGTCCCTCGATCCAAGGAAAGAGGCGTCACGAGCCGCACTACGAAATAGGCCACGAGGGTGCATTCGTTACCGCGGTCGAGCGTCATGCCTGCGCGAGCTCGGCACCACGCATCTACGGATGTCGACGATGCGCCACGGCGCGCCCGCGCTCGGCACACTTCTTTAACTTTAACATCACGCCCACCTATGACCCGCGCGCAAATTTACCGCTTCTGAACCAGGCTCAGTTCATTTGGCTGAGGCTGGGGTGAAACCGTATTGGGCAGATCATGTTGATGAGGAGCGGCGCAGGCCTGCAGATCGACGCCATCCACACGCGCGCGATCTGCGACGAGATCGGGGACCGGCTCCGCGACATTCTGCGTCGCCAAGCTGGCAACGAGCTGCCGCCACGCCTGCGGTACTTGATGGAGCAATTGGCAGAGCTCGACGACGACGGATCACCGTCGATCGTCCCCGCTCTGGACGACATGATGATCGGTCAAGGACAGACCACTCGCCTCGACGCCGCGCCAATCGTTGGCGCGTCGGCCGGTGCGGTCAGCATCCGGTAAAACGAGGGTCTGGGCCCTCGTACATTTCCTTGAGATAAGCGCGGGCGTATTCGGTCAACTGGTTCGGATCAGCCTGACCGGCGGACATAAGCTTGTCGAGATAGCTTGTGATCCTGTCGCGGGATCTGGCCAGTTCCGCCGAATCCATTTGCCTGGTCCGTTCGTACGTCCCCAAGGCCTGCTCGACGATTTCCCGCATTGGAACTCCAAACGCCGCACTGCGGCCGTTGCATTGCAGCAGGCCGATTTCGGGGCGTCAACCCCCTGCTTTGGTTGGAAGCCTGTGGATTGCGGTGTTTTGGTAGTGTTTTCAGCGCGCCGCGGGCTGTCCGAAGCAAGAAATTTTTAGGGAAAGATGACCCGGTCAGTCTGAAACGTTGAACTCAAGCTGCGCGAGCTCCACGCAATGCAATAATATGATGCCGCTTCGGTGGCGGTCGGTCTTGCCATATTTGACGCCCTTGATGGCCCAATTGGGGTCTTCCGACCGTGCGGGCACAACGCGCTCGACGATAACTCCGACGAAGGTTTCGAACTCCGGATGGCTCGCTCGGACAGCCTCGGCCAATGATCGTTCCAGACTAGCTCGCGTCACTGTATTGCGCGCCGGTTGTTGTTCGCTTTTTCGCTTGAAGATCAATTTGCTTCCGATGCCCCTCATCGTCTGGTGACGGACGCCTGCTGCGGCGCTTGCCCGAACCCGACCCGCGAATGCTCCAGCATTGTCGCGAGAGATGCAAAAAAAATCCGACCCGGCGGGAGCGCTTCCTGCGAACCACTGATCGCGATCGAGGCACGTACCGAAACCATTTTATCAACTTAGTTGCGATCCGAAAATCGGAGACCGGAATCGTTCGCTGTCGTCACGTTCCTCGCGGACGCTATGGGGTCGACCTGACCAACCATTCGCAGCGTTCGAGCAGGCTCGCAGCGCTGGGGGGCCTCAGGGGCCTCACTTAGGGGCCTCACTTGGGGACCTCACTTGGGGATCTCACTTGGGCGCCTAATTTGGGGCACGAGGGGCATCTCGTCGTGAGCCAATTCCGCATCCGGATACCCAGCGGCTCAGTCGAAAAGTTTGAACTCCAACTGCCTCTTGGACACATCGCTGGACAGGGTCGCGCCGCAAAGCGCCCGATCGGCCTTGCCGTATTTGATGCCCTTGACGGCCCAGTTGGCCGCTTCAGGCAGGGCCTGAGAGACGCGCTCGACAATCACCCCTACAAAGTTTTGGCAATCAGGGTGGCTGGCTTTGACGGCGTCGGTTATCGCCTGCTCAAGAGCAGCGCGCGCAATTGGTGTTCGTGCCTCGGCTTGCTCTTCGGTTTTTTCGCTCATCTCACAACGCACAATGTTGAATGATCCTGATTGGATCATCATGGTCGGCTGATCGGTCTTCGCTGTTTCCAGTTCTTTTGCCGGCTTGCCGGAACTGACCACGGCCGACCATAGGGACCCCGTCGAGACGGAAGCAAGATCTCGCCGAACAAAAGCCCGATCCTCTCCCAATATAAGGTTAGCAGGCAGCCGTTTCGTCCTGCACATATTGTTTGCAAGAGCGAGGGGGCACGGGATCAAGTAAAGCGAGTAACCATTTGAAAATGCACGTACAATCAAATTCATGATGTTGTGTCGTCTTCGATGTGTACGGCAGCGGGACTACTTTGTTCAAAATACCGTCACAATCGAAGCACACTGCGGAAATTCAGATTGTTAACCGTTTTGATAATTTCGCTTGGTCTGGCAAAGGAACGATGATGGCCATGCCGGCTTCCAGACATCGGCAATATATTCTCGCAAGGTCGGCGATATTGAACGCGACCACGAGGCAGCTCATTAGCGAGGCGAGCGCAGCCCGCGGCTCGGCTTTGCGATATTCCTCGCCATGGCCTTGGGTGCTGGCGCTTGCGATCAGCTGCGGCATGTGGGCCGGTATCGGTTGGCTGATCTGGACTTTTGTCTGACGTGTACGTCACCCACGCGTGACGACGAGAGATACGCAAGCCAACACCGTCAGCCAGCTGCATTCGACGAGATCACGCGATCTCCGCCCGGCCGCCCCTAGAGCGCGATGGGATTAGGTTAAATCGCCATCGCGCTCTAGCTTCGCTTATGTCGCCAAAGGTGGTGTAGATGTGTCAAGTTTTTGCGTCGCAACATGGCTCGTCGGTCTGAGGCGAAGCCTCGCTAGGTTTTGATTGAGCATGATCTCCGCGCAAACGCTTAGCGTTTGTCGCGATGGAAAACCGCTACACACTTTTCCGGATCATGCTCTAAGGCGCCGATGCCACGCGTGGCAGCGACTTGATCGGCTCCAGCGTGATATGGCGGAAGAGCACGTCGGAGCCTTCGGCCTGAAGCTGGATTCGACCATGCGTCAAGGATTCACAGCCGCCGCCGACATGCTCTACATCGCAGATGCTCCAAGCCTCGATCACGGGTACGCCGTTGACCACATGAATCGCCCGGTCGCCGAGCACATAAAGGTCGAGCGTGTTCCAATCGCCTAGCGGTTTTTCCTGATCTGTCGCGTTGTCCGCAAACCACAGCACGGCATTGCCAACGACATCGACTTCGCGACCGCCGACCATGTACCGCCTCAGCGGACTGAACAGATCTGGATCGCGTCCAACAGTGGTTCTGGATGAGAGGCCGCGGCCAACGGTGGCGAGCCTGCCCAGTTCGCCGCGGATCATGTCAAATTCGACCGAGCGCATCCATGTCCCCAGCACCGCGCCCGCCGGACCATGGGAGTGATACAGCACGCCGCTGTCTTGAGGTCCGTTCAACATGGGAGGATAGCGATTCTTACCCCATTTGAACTGGAGACTGAGGTGATAATCACCATAGTCGCCCTTATGTGTCAGACCTCCCCACGTCCTTCCCTTGACATAGATCGCCGGCTCGCCGTCCTCGGCGACGACTTTGAAATCATCGCCGATGCCGCCCGCCCCGATCGGATCGGCCGAATGGCGATATTTGTGGGTTTCCGTTGGATCGGCATAGCCGCGCCAGCCATCCCAGTCACTGAGGTCGGCGCCATTGAAGAGCGAAATCCGCGGCCCCACGGCTACTGGCAGATCCGTGAGGGTCAACGCTTGTGGAGCGGCAATCGGGATGCTCCTGATCAGGGCTTCCACCGGCGGCACCAGAACCAGGCGGAGCTTGTAGCCGAGCGCAGCGGCCAACAAGACCGCCAAGCCGAGCCCGGCGACGATGACGGTCTTTCTGCGGACAAACCGCCGGGTCGTGACATTGCCACTTTGCGGCCCCGCAACTGCGGATGTGTCAGTCTCGAGCACATGACCTCCCTGGACGCAGCCGAACCGCCAATGATTCCACGACCAGCGCCGTGACGGGCCGCAAGCAATGCATCAGCGCAGTCTCCTGAGTTGAATATCCTTGAACTGCACGAGCATTGGCGGTCCCGCATGGAGCTGGAGCGCCAGAACCCCTTCCGTCCGCGACTTTTTCACTTCCCGATCGACGACCTCCGTCGCCTTGAAGCCGTTGACCTGCTGCACGAGCCGATGTCCCTTCGCGATCACGCGATACTCGTTCCAGTCGCCCCAGCGCATCGCCTTTGTGACCTCATCGCGGTCCGTGGTCTTGCCCACGACGGTTCGCTTGCCGTCTTCGCCGATCTCGACTTTTTCGCCCCATTTCGCAAGAAGGCCCCTGCCGCGCTCTTCATAGAGGTCGCCGATAAATTTGCCCTCTGCATCGATGTCCGCCTGATAACCCTGAACGACGGCATCACCGAGATCGATGCTTCGATACTGAATACCGCTATTTCCCGCCAAAATTCTCATTTTCAATCGAAGTTCGAAATCCGCAACGTTGCCTTGAAAGATCAGGAACGTGTTGTGATCTGTCGGATTCTTTTCGGTCGTCTCGCCGGTTATGGCACCATCGCGAACCGACCAGAACTGATTGTTTCCACGCCAGCCCTTGAGCGACTTGCCGTCGAAGATGCTCTCAAAACCGTCGCGCGCGTCCGCGGGCGGGCTCGAGGTCGCCAAGCAGGCCAGCGCGAGGCCCGCCGCTATGAAACGTGAAATCGAGCGTGCTTTCAAAACCGATCCTTGACCAATCTTTGTCGATTTTCACACGGGGCGGCCGGCAGCGGCAATCCCGTTCACCGCGTCCACGACCGATAAGACATCAAGTTAAACATTTCCGGCGCCGTCGATCAACGTCCAGGCCAATAGCCTCGGGCGTAGCTGGCCTATCCCGACTGTCCGAGACGAAGCATTTGGTCGAGATAGAGCTCCGCACTGCGCTTCCAGGTGAATATCGCCGCTCGCTTGCGGCCCTGCGCCATCATCGTCGCGCGGCGGTCGGCGTCTGCCAACAAGCCGACGATGGCCTCGCGCCAGCCTTTCCCGTCGTCCGGGTTCACATAGAGGACCGCATCGCCTCCAACCTCGACAAGGCTCGCGGCATTCGAAGAGACCACAGGACACCCCCTTGCCATTGCTTCCAATGGCGGAATCCCGAAGCCCTCGGTCTTGGAAGGGAACGCCAGACACAACGCGCCGCCGTAGAGCGCGGCAAGGTCGTCGTCACCGACATAGCCCGCGTAACGGATGTTGGAGCGCTGATAGTCGGGACCATCGGCGGAAAAAATATTCGACACGGCACCGACGACCACGATATCGATGCCGGCAGCATCAAGCCCTTGCGCCTGATCGAGAATGACATTGACGTTCTTGTGCTTGGCCCTGCTGCCCAATAAAAGCACGTAGGGACGTTTCATCGCGTTGAGGAGCGGAAGGCTCGCCCGCTTCTCGTCCCATCGAAGCGCGTGCTCGTGGCCGTTTGGCGCGATGAAAATTTTCTCTGCCCGGCAGATTCCATGTTTGGCGAGCGTATCCGCCGAGAATTGCGATACCGTCGCAACTCTCTTGGCGCACCGGCCGAGAGCGGGCAGAAGGACCCGATAGGCCAGACGGAAGAGACGCGAATAGCTGTCGGGCTCGATGAACGTGTTCGCATCATGAATGCACACGATGTGATTGAGCGCAAACAACGGGCCGGAATTTCCCAGACTGAGCAGCCCGGACGTCGCGTACCAGGGCAACACGAATTGGTCCCACAGATGCCCTGACCCGTATCCCGTCCGGCGAAGGTCGATCTGCGAAAGAGGCAACTCGGTTTTGGCGCCCTGTGGCACGACCAGCGACATTCCGAGCCGCCTGGCGACGTCGTGGTTTTGCGACAGGATATCGTCAAGCGAGGCGACGATTTCCCGCGCGTAGCGTTGAACGCCCGTCATCTGCTGGGTCAGAAAGCGCCCGTTGATCGTCCAGGCTCTTCTCCGGTCGAGACTGTTGTCGGAATGGGCCATGCTATGACTTCAACGATTGACGACAGGACCAACAGGGTCAGGACGACAGGCCGCCTGCCCGTTTTCCCTGCGCATCCCTTAACTGGCCAAGCAAGCTCGTGACGACGCGATCGACGCCAAGCAGGTGCATGCACGGCTTCGCATCTTCCGGGTACTCGAAACCCAGATTGAGATAGGCGACATCCGGCGAATCCGGCAATAGCACTTCGGCGTTGTCGGACAGCGGCCCCCATCGCGCGGGGTTCGTCGGCCCATGAAGGGCGACGATCGGCGCATTCACCGCCGCGGCAAGGTGCAATACGCCCGTATTGACCGTGACAGCGGAATCGCAGCCCTCGAGCAAGGCTGCGGTCTCATCCAGAGAGTAGCGCCCCGCCGCATCTTCAATCCTGCCGTCATTTGCCGCGATGGCCTCGAATAGTGCTTTGGACTTCGCAGCGTCCGACGGACCGCCGGTAAACACGACCTCCCAGCCCTGCTGGACGACGATCGCCGCAAGCTCCTGCCAGTAGCGGTCCGGCCACTCTCGCATTTCGCTCTTGAAGCCCGATGCCCACGGATGGCAGACGATATAGGGCTTCGATCGCTCATCGCGGATCTTTCTGCGAGCCGCGGCCGAGGGCGTGATTTTGGGCCAGACCGGCCGCGGAACCCCGATCGACGCCAACAGGCCGGCATGATTGTCGAACTCGTGAATCTCCGCGGAATGCTTGACGGCCAGATCGAAGGCATAATGGCGGTATTGGCCGTCGGTCTTGAAGCCGACCGTAAAGCCGGCATTCGATAGAGCCGCGAGCATCGCGCTGATCCGCGGCCACGGCCCGAAATCGATCAGGACGTCAAGTTTTGTGCTGCGGAGAAGCGAGACCGCGCGCATCGGATCGGTGACGGCAATAACGTGGACCTGATCGACCGGCGGCAGCAACGGCGCGATACCGCCGTTTGCTTTCGACGTGAAGAGATACAGCTTCGCATCGGGGAAGGCTTGTCTCAGCACCGGGATGGCCGAGCCGACCGAAATGATGGTGTCGCCGATTGCACCTAACGCGATCAAGCCGATCGTGGATACTTCGGCAGGAATTGGCTTTCGGCGCTTGAGAGCGGACAGGACCGCAACGGCCGGAATTCCGATCGTTCGATCCAGCCATCGCAAACCGTCTCGACCTCGCTCAACACCGGCCATGTCACGTCCAAACTTTGAGCCTGCAATGAATGGGATTTAGCCTGTGAGCGCGCCCCGAAATCAACCGCCGAACTGAATATACAGGCCCTCCAAGGATGGCAAAGGCCCGCAATGCGCGCTTCCGATTCATGATAAACCGTCGCCGCCCTCTCCTCCCTCCAGGAGTGCACGATCCATCACCCGCGATTTGAGCCATCGCGGCCATCAGGCCAATTCGCCTTTGATGGCGCTCACCTGGGCGGTGCCATCGATCGCGGCCCCAACGATATGATAAAGAGAACTCGCTGGCATGAACTTCACCATGGGACCGCCGTCCTCATCGATCTGATCGATCCATCCACCATTGAGATGGCCGGGCAAGTGCGCCCTGAACAGCCGCTCCGTGATCGTCCCTACCAGGTTTGGCCAGGACTTGCCGGCCGCATCCTCGCGGCACAGGGCGCGAATGGCCTCGGTCTGCGGCCAGACGCGCGAAGCGCCGCTGACAACGGCGCCGCTCTCCTTCACGATGCTCCTGACGAGGCCCTTTTCCCGATCAATGCCATAGCTGATGGCATGTGCGACAAGCCGGCCAACTCTTTGGTCCACGTTCGAGCCGGCGAGCCGCTCCCATTCCCGCAACAGCCAGGCCCATTCCAGTTGATGTCCGGGCTCCACCTGATTTTCGCCTGCGGCGCGATCGGGTTTCCAATTCGCATCGAACACCTCGCGGACCGTCCCGGTCGCCGGGTCCGCGAGCGCAACATCGAACAAATCGACAAGCGCCGTTGCGCGATCAAGATAACGCGCCTCGCCGCTCGCTTCCGCCAGCGCCAGCAGTGCTTCAAACAGATGCATATGCGGATTCTGCTCGCGTAAATTCGTTGGGCCGGGGACCTTGCTCAGAAGCCCCCGACCATCGCCGCTCGCGAAGATGCGATCGATATCGGAAAGAGTGCGATCGGCAAGCAAAAGAAACGACTTGTCACCGCTGAGCCGGTAGAGCCACGCCAGCATATAGAGGACGAAGGCATGCGAATACAGATCGCGTGTCTTGTCCATCGGACTGCCTGCGGGATCCACGGAAAAAATCCATCCTGGATTTTCGTCCGGTGACAGATAACGCCGCTCGAGGCCTTCGAACGCCCGCAGCGCCAACGCCTTGCCGGAACCATTCCAACCGATCAAAGCGGCGCGCGAATACACCACGATCTGGCGCGCCTGCACGAGCAACCGTTGCGGTGCCTCGCGCGATGGTTCACCGGAAAATTCAAGGCGCTCATGAAAGCAGCCGTTGGCTTCGTCGAATCCGGCCGATGCCCACAGCGGCAGCGCGCGATCGACGACAAAGAGCTGGAGCCGATGCAATGCCTGCGTTGGCGTCTCCGCCGAGGTCACGACCGCATCCGCTCGACGATCTTGGTGGAGGAACGTCCCTCGATCAGCGGGAACAGCGCGATACGACCGCCCCTGCTCTTCACGAGATCGCCGCCCACGACCTGGTCCTCGCTGTAATCGGCGCCCTTGATGAGGACATCGGGAGCAATGGCTTCGATCAGGGACAACGGAGTTGGCTCATCGAACAGCACAACGAGATCCACCGCCCTCAGCGCACCGATGATGCGGGCGCGATCCGCCTCGGTCTGAATCGGCCGCGTCGGGCCCTTGAGCTTTCTCACCGACGAATCCGAATTGAGGCCCACGATCAATCGATCGCCTTCCTTTGCAGCAAAGGACAAAAGCTCGATATGTCCGGCGTGAATGAGATCGAAGCAACCGTTCGTGAAGACGACACTCTCACCCATGCGCCGCCAGGTCGCGGCCATCGCCGCCGCCGTCGATTTCTCCGTCAGCGCGCCGGGCGCGAAGGAGACACTCGACGCACGGGCAATGGCGCTGTTGAGTTCGGTCCGGCTCACGATCGCGGTTCCAAGCTTGCTTACGGCGACGCCCGCGGCCACGTTGGCGATGACCGCCGCATCGTCGATTGCGAATCCGTCTGCGATCGAGACAGCGAGCGCGGCAAGCGCGGTGTCGCCGGCACCGGAGACGTCGGCGACTTCGAGCACGGAAGACTTGATGTGCTTAGAAGGCTGTCCGCGTCTCATCAAGGACATGCCGGCCTCCGCCCGGGTCACGAGCAGTGTTCCGTCAAATTGACCGGCAAGCGCCTCGGCAGCAGCCTCGACCTCGGCATCGGTCGAGCAAGGCAGTCCGGTGGCGGCGGACAACTCGGCCGCATTCGGCTTGATGATATTAGCGCCCCTGTAAGCTTCCAGTGTCCGCCGCTTGGGGTCGACAAGCACGGGCTTGCCCGCAGCTTGGGCTGCGCCAATGACCTGCCTCAGCACGTGATCGCTGAAAATACCTTTTGCATAATCCGAAAGCACAACGATTTCGGCCTCGGCGATCGCGGCGCGGGCCGCCTCGACAACCGCCTCCTCGGCCTCACGCGAGAGCCGGCCGGGAAATTCGCGGTCAATTCTGAAGAATTGCTGCCGGCCGCTCACAACGCGAGTCTTGCAGATGGTGGGCCGATCGCGGTCTGTCGCCAGTAGCGCCGGCGATACGCCTGCTTCGGCCAGGATGCGCCTGAGATCGACGGCATCCGTGTCGTTTCCGACAATGCCGACCAGACGCACGTCGCAGCCGAGGGCGACGATGTTGACTGCAACATTGGCAGCCCCGCCGGCGACCGCGCGGTCATGGCTATGCACGAGGACCGGGACAGGCGCTTCCGGCGAAATGCGTTCCACCCTGCCCGTCAGGTATCGATCAATCATGATGTCGCCGATGACCGCGACTACGTTACGCTGACCCTTTTCCGACAGCATTGTCGTCCTCTCCAGTTCCGAGACAAAGACCTGAAAGCTACCCAGCCAGACACACCGCGGAAACGACCAGCTCAGTTGCGCGAGACCACACGAATCCAAGCCCCGGCAATCAGCGGACGTCGAACAATTTTCACGACGACATCATCACATGATGTGGCCTTTAACCTATCCACTTCTCCGGCCAGCATCAATCCTATTAAAAACTCAGCGTTAATTGCCCTCAAGAGCAGCAGTCGCGCCCGGGATGCTCTGGGCATTCCTCTACAAGGACACCGCATATCCGAACAGCTGCGCAAGGCTTGCGCTCAATGACGCCGGATGGGCCGCCGCTCCAATTCCGGTGTGAGGCGGCCAAGGATCAGCTCGATCACCCGGCAGCGCTCATCGGTTCGATATCCGCGCAGCCTTCGGCAAGCCGTACCGCGCCGGAAGGAGACCTCGAACGGTAACGAACTCGTCAGCGTCGCGCCGAGACGATTCCGAAATCCGATCCGCTCCTCCTCAACGCTACGGGCAATCGCATTTACGGAACCATCGTGAGCCAAGTGCGTCCGCCGGTATCAGCGCGCCTGCCCAACGACGTCGCTCTTTTAATCATTGATGTCACTCGTTTAATCATTAATGATGAATTGGGGCAATTGACTATTTTTCCTTCAGTTTCCTATAAGTTTCATCTTGGTGAGGTAGCGTTGCGCGGACTAAAGTTTTCCCGACGCAGTCCCTTGTCGGAGGTCAGCGAAACCGATGTCCCTTGAGCTGTATGGCGAGTTAAAGTGGCTGCCGAAGCCGCCTGAAAGCTTCAGAGCCGACTGCAGAGCGTTGCCGACTTCAGGGACCGGTCTCGGGGCGAATGCGCGTCGATTGGCGAGCTACCGTCTCGATGGAAATCAGCTCACGCGACTGGGTGGCGTATTGCAGTCGTTGATATCGGCGGGCCAGGACCTGCGGCCACTCACGCCGTTTCGACTGGGAATATTGGGCACCGGTACCCTGGACCTGATCGTGCCGATCCTTGTGGCGAGCGCCGCCCGTCACGGCGTGGCGCTCGATTGCGTTGTCGGCGGATATGACCAGGCGCTGCAGGAAGCCATTTCGCCGTCGTCCGAAATTTATTCAAAGAAGCTCGATGCCGTTCTGCTCGCGATCGATCATCGCAGCCTGCCGTTGAAGGCCGTACCCGGCGACCGGGCTGCGGCCGAGCAAATGGTCGCTCAGTGCGCCGAACTGCTCGAGACGATCGCCTCGGCCGTCGCTGCCAATAGCGGCGCACTCTGCATCCTCCAGACCATTCCGAAGCCGGCCGAACGGCTGTTCGGATCGCTGGACAGGGCAATGCCGGGAACGTTGACCGCGATGATCAATGCGCTGAACATGCGCATCGTCGACATGGTCCGCAGTTCCGACCGCGTTCTGCTGGATGTCGAGAGTACAGCGGATCTGATCGGCCAAACCGAATGGCACTCCCCCGCCGAATGGAACCTGGCGAAGCTTCCGTTCTCCAACAACTATGTCCCGATCTATGCCGATCACGTCGCTCGCCTGATCGGTTCGCTGCGGGGCAAGGCGCGCAAGTGCCTCATCCTCGATCTCGACAACACCGTGTGGGGCGGCGTGATCGGCGACGACGGCCTTGAAGGCATCAAGGTCGCCCAGGGCGATGCAACCGGTGAAGCGCATCTGGATCTGCAACGTATCGCATTGTCGCTGCGCGATCGCGGGGTGGTGCTGGCCGTAAGCTCGAAGAATACCGACGAGGTCGCGCGAAAGCCGTTCCGAGAACACCCGGAGATGCTCCTGAAGGAAGGGCATATCTCGGTCTTTCAGGCCAACTGGGACGACAAGGCGACGAACATCCGCGCGATTGCCGCCGAACTCAACCTGGGTTTGGACGCCATGGTGTTCGTGGACGACAATCCGTTCGAGCGCGACCTGGTGCGCCAGATGCTTCCGGACGTGGCCGTCCCCGAGCTGCCGGAGGATCCGGCTCTCTACGCGCGGACCGTGATGGCCGCCGGCTATTTCGAGGCCGTCAGCTTCTCCGAAGAGGACCGCAACAGGTCGAAAAGCTACGAGGACAATGCCCGACGCGTCGCGCTGCAACGCCAGGCGGGAAACCTCGACGAGTATCTCCAGTCGCTCGATATGAAAATCAGTTTCGCCGCGTTCGACGCCGTGGGTCGCGCACGGATCTCGCAACTGATCAACAAGAGCAATCAGTTCAACCTGACGACGCGCCGCTACACTGAAACACAGGTCGCCGAACTGGAAGCGGACAAGAACGCGTTCGCGTTACAGGTACGCCTGGTGGACAAATTTGGCGACAACGGCATGATCAGTGTTGCGATCTGCCGCTTGTCGGCGCCTGGAGCCTGGGACATCGACACCTGGCTGATGAGTTGCCGCGTGCTCGGACGACAGGTCGAGCATATGGTTCTTCGCGAGCTCATGCTGCAAGGACGCCGGCTTGGAATAACCCGCCTGACCGGCGCGTGGTATCCGACCGACAAGAACGGAATTGTCCGCGATCACTATGCCAAGCTCGGATTCACCAAGACAATGGAGCGCGAGGACGGGGCAACATTCTGGGAGATAGGAACCGAGAACCTGCCGAAAGCCGCCCCCATGATCATCCAGCGATCCGGCCTGCCTTGCCCGGAATGACAGGAACAAATGCCCGACCTCCCGATTCATCTCTAACCAGTGGACGGTATTAGTTTTCGAATGCGCACTCCGCCGTATCAGTTTCTCAGTTCTCCGGTAGTAGCATGAATTTCACGTCGCCGATTTTCTTCGCGTTTGTTTTCGCAACGGTGCTTGCGTTTCACCTCTCCAGCAATTTGTCCTACCGGAGAGTGATACTGTCGATTGCAGGCCTGACGCTGGTCGCCAGCTATTCGACGACGTGGCTTCAGCTTCTGCCGCTGACGGCGTTTCTCGTTCTCGGCTACCTGCTGATATGGCTGGTCTCTCTCAACCGGACCGGCCCCGCGATGGCCTCCGGTCTTGCGATCATCCTGGTGGTCTATATTTTTCTGAAACAATTTTTCTTCCTGCAGGCGTACAGCCTGCCGTTCGCCTACACGGTTGTGGGCTTGTCCTATATCCTGTTCCGCATCATCCATCTCCTTGTCGACGTGTCCTCCGGCGAAATCAAAAGCATTCCAGGCCCGCTGGAATTCTTCCGTTACACCTGCAATTTCCTCTGCTTCGTGTCCGGACCGATCCAGACATGGGACGAATTCAAGAAAGACGACGCTTTGCTGTCGGCGCCGTTAAGCAGCGAGGTCGTGTTCGGCGCCTTTTCACGGGTTGCCACCGGATTGGTCAAGGTCGCCGTGATAGCCGCGATCGCGAACTATCTTTATGAAAACGTAAGCGTCCAGATCCTGCAGGCTGAACAGGCCGAGTCCGGCATCAGGCTCTTTGCGAAATATTCGTTCTCGGCGGCCAGCTACACCGCTTACCTCTATTATAACTTCTCCGGCTATATGGATATCGTGCTCGGCATCGGCCTGGTGCTCGGTCAAAAACTTCCCGAGAACTTCGATCGGCCGTTCATTGCCCGCAGTTTCCTCGAATTCTGGCAGCGCTGGCACATCACCTTATCACTGTGGTTCAAGGCGTATGTTTTTACGCCGTTGATGCTCGTGCTGGTGCGGCTCTTCCCGTCTCCCGGTGCCACCGCCTATGTCGGCGTCTTCTGCTTCTTCGTGACATTCCTCTTGATGGGTATCTGGCACGGATCGACGATCGTTTTCGTGATCTATGGCCTGCTCATGGGATTGGGGGCCAGCGTCAACAAGCTGTGGCAAGTCGCCATGGCCGCCGTTCTCGGAAAGAAGCCGTACCGGGCGCTGCAGGACAACTGGCTCTACGCCGAGCTTTGTCGTGGCCTGACTTTTGCCTATTTTACCATGGCCCTCACCTGTCTATGGGTCACGAGCCTTGATCAGTTCGGCGTTTTGGCCGGCAGACTGGGGGTTGTCGGGATCGCCACGGCCCTGCTCGTGCTGACGCTGGGCTTCGCCTGTCTGTTCAGGCCGTATCAATTCCTCCAGGAAAGCATAGGCAAAATAATGCTTCACGTGCGGTCGGCGCCGGTCGAAAATCTGCTTCTCGCCTCGCGTCTGCTGCTGGTGCTGTTCTGCATTGTGCTGCTGAACAAGACGCCCGAATTTGTCTACAAGGCATTCTGAAGATGAGATTGATCCTCGCTCAGACAGTTAAAACGTTCGTGTGCGTGTCGTTGTTGTTCGGCTTGCTCGTCGGCGTTTCGTTCCTGGTGGTACCTGCGGAGCCGGTCTCTGACATTCTCGATACCAGGATTGCCGAGGCATCGATCTACTCAACCCAGACGAAGTACTTGTCCTTCACTCGCGCTGCCCTTGTGGCACCGCGACCGAGGGTCCTGGTGATGGGCGCATCCAACTCTAATGTGGGCCTCCGCCCCTTCCAGATCCAGACCGACGTGCCATGTTCCTCGGTCAGCAACCTCGCTGTCGGCAATGCGAATGTGACGGAGATTAGACAGATCGTCGACTTGGTGCACGACGTACAAAGCCCGGATGCCCGATCCCAAAACACCTTCGTCTTCGGAACATGGTTCGGACTTTTCAGCGACAGCCGAGACCGTTGGCCGAATTCCTCACGCGATCCGCCCGAGACGGACATGGAGGCAGAGCTCTATCGCTACGGCTTCTATTACCGCGCTGCGGATAGGCCGCAGCCGCGCCTTCCGGCGGCTTGGCTGCCCGTCGAGGGCATTCTGATAAGACCGTTTATCGCGACCGAAGTCGTGGCGCGGCAGTTGACCGACGGCCTCCGAGGATACTTCTTTGTCCGTCGCCCGAAGCGAACGGACGCGGAACGAGAGGCCGTTCACTTTGGTGAAGAGGACCGCCGCGAAGCGACGACCTATTGGTACAATCTGATGGGCCGCAAGGACGACATCTCGGCCGACGAGTTTACGAGCTTGGAGAATTTGATCGACCGTCTCCTGGACGCGCACGAAAAAGTCGTTGTCGTCGACCTGCCGCTTCCGAAGTGGAATCAAAAGGTGTCCGTCTACGACTCAAAATATCGCCAGCGACTGCCAGATCTGCTAAAAAAGTTTGCCGGACGAGAAGGCTTCGCATTTTCCGACCTCTCGGGTCTGAGCACGGACGACGACGAATATTCGGATGAGGTTCATCCGAAGCCGCACCTTGCGAAACTTTGGGCAGAACACGTTGGAAAGACGGCCAAATCGGTCGCGTGCCCTGTCGTAAATTCCGCATTAGCTGGGCAAGCTGGAAAGAAGCAATAACATGGATGACAATGTCTATAATCGACTGACCGAGGTGTTCCGAGAAGTATTCGACGAAGACGATCTGGTCTTGAAGCCGGAGATGACGGCTGATGACGTTGACGACTGGGACAGCTTGAGTCACATCCGCTTAGTGCTGGCCGTCTCAAAGGCTTTCAACATCAAGCTGACGGCGGCGGAATCCAGCCGCCTGAAGAATGTGGGCGAATTCGCTGATTTGATCCGTGGCAAGATCGGCTAGCTCCAGTGCTCCCATGTCTGGATTAGCAGGAGTGTTTCATTTGATCTTGCCAGCCAGCCTTACGACGTTGCTGCATTTCCATCATATCGGCCTGGCGGTGGCTGACCCCGACGTCACGTTCCGCTTTCTGGCGCTTCAGGGCTATACCGAAGGCAACATGGTTTATGATCCATTGCAGCGCGTCAATCTGGCGATGCGGCACCATCAGATCATGCCGGACTTTGAAGTGATTTGGCCGGGCAGTGAACCATCCCCGATCGACAAGATGATCAAACGGCACGGGACGATGATGTATCATTGCTGCTATGAAACGGACCGTGTCGATGACGCGCTGAAAATCATAACCGACGCCGGTTTCGATGTCGCGATGGTCAGCCCACCCAAGCCGGCGCTGCTGTTCGGAGGCCGGGAGGTGTCTTTCCATTTGATCGACAAATTCGGTCTCATCGAACTCTTGTCCGCGTCGTCCGCGCCGACGGCATCGAACAAGTCGCCGGACCCGGCAGGATGACTTCGGATTTTGCGTGGCCGCGGGAGGCTGGTGAACGTCGATTGAGACTAATCTATTCGTTTTGTTTTTCATAAGAATGTCTTAAGCCGGCAGGCAGTCGGAAAAGAGACCAATGCCGAAAGTAACAGACCGGAGCTTTCTGTAAACGCGAGAGGCAAGTATGGAAAGTGAGCAAGTGTCCGTGGCGCTGGTCGTTACGACCCGCGGACGCACGTATCAGCTGGAAAAATTGTTTGAAAGTCTTAAGGATCAGGATTTCAAGAATCTCGAGATTATTCTGGTCGATCAGAACGATGATGAACGCCTAAAACCAATTTGCGAGCGGTGGCAGCCGATTTTGAAGTTGCGGCGGATCTGGACACCCGATGAACGCGGGTCGAGCCGCGGTAGGAACGTCGGCTGGGTTCAGACTCAGTGTTCGTTTGTCCTCTTTCCCGACGATGACTGCTGGTACCCAAACACCTTTCTGTCATCCGCCGTCAAGACGATGAGCGAAACGGGTGCAGACATTCTGACAGGTCGCGCTGCTGACGAAAATCAGCGAACCATCAACGGACGCTTCGAACTGGCGGCCCAATGGGTCAATCCAAGAAATGTTTGGACCACCCAGATCGAATGGATGATTCTCTTCAAGCGATCCGCGCTGGAGGCCGTCGGCGGCTTCGATGCGGATATCGGCATCGGAGCTCTCACGCCATGGCAATCCTGCGAAGGACAGGACATTGTGCTTCGGGCGCTGGCCAAGGGGCTCAAGTGCTATTACGACCCATCTTTCTACGGGCACCACGCGGAGCTGGACATCTACACGCCGGACGAAGCGATGTGCCGAAAAGGCCGAATGTATGGACGCGGACTAGGACACGTCTTGCGGATCCATAAGTACAAGCCCTGGTCGGCGTTGAATTGGGTATTACGGCCGGCGGTTAAGGCGTGCTTCTTTCTCCGGCCTGGAAATCTCCCGCGCTTTCGCTACTATGGAAATGTCGCGGTTGGACGCTGGGAAGGATGGAACGGCCGTATTGTTGGCCGGACCAATTGACCGATGCAATGATGGACCAAACCGGCAATAAACAATCGTAGGCATGCAAACGGCCCGCGATTTTTTCTTTTGCCGTAATCTTCGAGACTCGGCGATCGAACATCAGCCGTCGGTTCATTTGACTGGGGAGAACAATGCCGTTCATTGATGCTGACAAGATCGACGCCAGCTACCAAACCGTCGTCATAGGGTCAGGTTTCGGTTCGTTTTTTTTTCTGCATGAATTCTTGAAAAATCGCCCATCTGGCCGCGTATTGTTGATCGAATGGGGTGCATATAAGACCCACGACTGGCAGGTCCAGAACAAGGCCAACTCGATCTATGATACCGAGACGCTTTATACACATGGCGCGGGCGAAAGGTATTGGCATTACTCGGTCGCATTCGGTGGCGGCACCGTCTGCTGGTGGGCGCAATGCCCCCGCAACCACCCCAATGATTTTCAGCTGAAATCTAAATACGGCGTGGGCGTCGACTGGCCGTTCTCCTATCAGGACCTCGCTCCCTATTATCACGAGGCCGAGCAGATCATGCGGATCGCCGCGCCCGAGGACCTCGGCACCCATTATCCCGGCGCCGGCCAATATGCCCAGCCGCCGCACCGAATGAACGATATCGACAGGATCATGAAGGCGGCGCAGCCGGACATGCACTTCTCCATGCCGAACGGCCGGCTTAGTCGTCCGGTAGGATCGCGCAACGCCTGTTGCGGGACGGCTGAATGCCGTTGGTGCCCGGTCGATGCGAAATTCACCGCCCTCAATTCAATGCAGCATGTCATCGAGCACCCCGACCTCGACATCTGCGTGGACTCGAAGGTCGAGTATATCGACGTCCAGAACAATTCGGCGAGAGCGGTTCGATTTGTCAACGGCGGAAAGGAATACACGGTACGCGCCGATCTCGTCATCCTGGGCGCGAACGGCATTCACAGTCCTATTCTTCTTATGCAATCCGGCTTCAGCCACCCGCTGATTGGGAAATATATCCACGAAAAAATCGAGTTCACGGTCGAGGTCTATCTAGATGGAGTGAATAATTTCGGCGGCAGCACGATCACCACGTGCATGAACCTGTCGTTGCTGGACGGAGAGCATAGAAGGGAACATGGCGCTGCGTTACTGCTGTTCGAGAACAATTGGATGTACGGCATGCGTCCGGAATACGGACGCTGGCGGCAAATTCTTCCAATCACGGTCGTCGTGGAGACGCTCCCGCAAATCGGCAGCACGGTGACGCGCTCTTCCGACGGGCGGCCTCACGTCTCTTTTCCCAAGCATTCGGAATACGGTCTTAAGGGCGTGAAGGCCGCGTTCGATAAATTGGCAAAGGTCCTGCAGCCGCTTCCCGTCGAACGCATCGAGATGCGACAGCTCGACGAGATTTCCGTGCACCTGCAGGGAACCCTGCGCATGGGCGTCGATCCGAGCGAAAATATCGTGGACGCTGGCCAGATCCATCACGATGTTCGAAACCTCGTGGTTGTCGGCTCCTCGGTGTTTCCGACCTCGGGCACCGCACCTCCCAGCCTGACCGTCGCGGCGATGTCGATCCGCGCCGCGCACCTGTTGAAGGGTTAATTCAAATGGCTCGCCTTTCGCGACGCGTGGTGCTGACCCTGTTGACGGCCGCCGGAGCGACGTCGGCGGCAGGGATCTACTTCTGGAAGCGCACGCCCGAAGCCTTGATCGGCAAAATTCTTATGCGCCAGTTTCCCGGCGTCAATGTCAACGCTGCCAGCATCGCCGCCTTGACCCGTGACATCAAAGCAGCTCGTTTTCAGACTTTCGGCCGAAGGCTCGCCCTCGAGGTTGGCGCACGGGCCGCCGACGTCATCGGGATCGACGCGCTCGCGCAATGGAAGAAGACCGCCCCGCAATTCTCCCAGTTGGAGCGCAAAGTGGTCACGTTCTTCATCCTCGGTTCGGACTTCCTGGACGTCAAGGATCCCAAGTCCGACCTCGTCACGTATGACTCGACCCCCGAAATCTGTCCGAACCGCTTCGCCGAATACGTCTAGGGCATGATCCGGAAAAGTGCGTAGCGGTTTTCCCTCGCGACAAACGCAAAGCGTTTGCGCGGAGATCATGCTCAATCAAAAGCCTATAGCGCAATGGCGATTCAACCTAATCCCATTGCGCTATGGGGCGCGATGAGGTCGGGTTGAACCGCCATCGCCGTTACAGCCACAGTACCGGTTCAATCGGCGCCTTCAGATCATGCCTTGAGAATGACGGCCTTCGGCAGTTTGACCGGCTGCTGACCTTGGACTTGCGCCGCTCCGGCACTGGCGAGCGCCGCAAAAGCAAAAAACGCCAGACCAAGATCGACGAGAGCGCCCGACACCGTCGCCGTGATCAGCCATGCGAAGCAAGCGGACTTGGCCGCTTTCCGGTAAGCATCATCAAGCGGATCGACCGGCCCGCCCTTGCGCGAGCTACGAAAGACCGTGATGAAAAAAAGGCTGAACAGGACCGTTCCGATAATTCCGAGATTGGCGATAACCGCAATTGGAAAGCTGGACGAGCGCATGCCCCCATTTCCCGTGCCAAATCCGTATGTGTCGAAGAAATTCTGTATCGCCAATCGATTCCAAAGCGAGCGCTCGACTCCCGAGTCCGTTTGCATCTTGTGGAACAGAAACGTATCGAGCAGACTACTCAGATAAGCCGAATATGTATCGCTGAAGGTGATCAAGAGGACGATAATTGCTCCAACAAGCGGAACGCCGAAAACAAAGAAACCCATTTGCGGCGTCAACGGCCGATACAGAATGCGCAGGAGAATCTCGAAATAGGTGATAGCGAGAAAGATCGCGAGCCCGACATAGGCTGTCGTGGAGGTCGAGAACAACAAGGCAGAAAAAGCGAGAAATGTCAGAATCGCCGTGAAACGCGGCCGAACGCCGAGGAGCCAAAGTCTGCTGGTAAATGCAAAACAGCCGAGGGTCATGCCTGCAAAGGAGGCTGCTTCGGTGAAAGATCCGACGATGCGCTTGAATCCCGCAACCTCGGTATCGTTGAGCAGCCCATAGGTGCCGTTTCGGATAAACGACAGCACATCGGTCGTACCGGTAAAATAAGTGCCCAGATCGATCGCGGCGAATATCAGATTGAGTGCCGCAAATCGCACTGCAACGGATCCAAAAAACTTTCGTGCTTCAAGCGATGAAGCGTATCCGTAGATCACGACAAAACAGACGAAGTCGCCGATGAAGTAGATCGACTGCGTCAGGTTGGTCATGGCCGGCGCCAGTGGGACGGTGTAGGCGCTCTCCGCCCGAACCGGAACGACAACGGTCTGGCCCGCAAAAAGCCTCGGCATGATATAGGCCGTGACACTGCAATAGATCATGGTCAGAAGCAGCCAAAACCCGGGACGGCCAAAAACAAACCCATTCAAGATGTTCTTGGAGATCGCCTTGTCGCGCAGGAATCTAAGGGTGAGAAATCCAAGCAGAAGATGGGCGGGCGGCAGGCTGGTTCCGCCGAGAGCCTCCAGGACCGACGCAGCCGCAGCTCCCAACAGCGTCGAGCAAAGAAAGACGTTCACGATGAAGGATGGCGGCAGATACATGCTGACGAGGCCCAGCGCCAGCGCGATAATTCCGATGAGTTCGATCGTCATGCGATAAATTGCCGAAAGCTTGTCAAAGGAAGGCCTGGTGCCGGATCGGCTTCCCTGCCATGAGTTGGTTCCGCCGGCTGCCGGTCTACGAGGTTCCGCGCCCTGCTCGATGGTTCAGCCAAGGCTCATGAGCGAAACAGACCAGCAGTGGCTGTCGAACGCTGGTCGGAAATCGGCGTGCGACTTCCGGCCTGTCAACATCATCATAAATCACGGCCGAAGATCGTACAATGACACCATAGATGGCGCCCGTCGCGGGGCTCCCAAAACCAGGCCGTTTTGACTATACTCGTCGGCTCCTCACAATAGTTAATACCAGTCGCGGTTAACGCGGACGGTAAGCTTGCCATTGCGCCAGTCGATCCGCTCGAATACCTGTGATCCAGTTACGGCGGACCTGACAGGGGCTCCTTTTTCGAAAATGCGCTGTCGAAGGATGGCACGCCGGCATGCCCGCTTACCTATTTGCCGCTAACCCATTTTACAGACCCGACTTTAGAAATTCACCGGCATCCTTTAGCATTCAACCGGTCCATCGGAGGCAGTCATCTTGCAAGGGCATCTCACAATTGCGGTAGGTATTGCGACTGTCGGACGACGCAAGGTCCTTGCCGAGATGACCGATTTTCTCGCCAATCAGACGCGCCGGCCGGACCATTTGATCATCTGCCCGGTCGTGCCTGGCGATGTCGATCGCGAGGCGCTGGACCGCTTCCCCGCCCAAACTCTTGTCGTGAACGGGCCGGTCGGCTTGCCCGCGCAGCGCAACCGGATTTTGTCGGCGACGACGGCGGCGGACATCATCGTTTTCTTTGACGACGATTTTTTTGCCGATCCCGGCTATCTCGCAAACCTCGAAGCCATTTTTCTTGCCAATCCGGATGTCGTCGCGGCGACCGGAACGCTGCAAGCAGATGGCGCAAAAGGGCCCGGCTTGAGCGTCGAACAGGGGCTTGAGATCGTCCGGGCCGGATCGGGATCGGTGGCCGCCGATGCGCCGTTTGTCGACTTCTACGGCGCCTACGGCTGCAACATGTGCTTTCGACTGGAACCCATCAGACGTCACGGGCTCCTGTTCGATGAGAACCTTCCACTTTACGGCTGGCAGGAGGACATCGATTTCGCGCTTCGCCTCGCACCTTACGGCCGCGTGATAAAATCGAGCGCGTTGCGCGGCGTCCATCTGGGGATCAAGGTCGGTCGTACGTCGGGTGTGCGCTTCGGCTACTCGCAGATAGCCAATCCCGTCTATCTCATCCGCAAGGGTACGATGTCGTGGAAGCACGCAAGGATGCTGATGTGGCGGAACCTGGCGGCCAACCTTGTGCGCAGTTTTTATCCCGAGCCGTGGGTTGATCGGAAAGGCCGCTTGAAGGGCAATGTCCTTGCGTTGATCGATATGGCTCTCGGGCGCATCTCTCCGCGCCGCATTCTTCAGCTCGATTAGACGACCGATTCCATGAAACCAGCATCGGGAAGCCGGCATCTATGGAACCGGAAGTCTGTTGGTGGATTACTCGTTTGAAAAGAGCTGAACGAGCATCATGGCAACCAGCGCTTGAGGTGGTGATGACGAGCCGATTTTGAACTTATCGCTTTGATGATCTCGCACTCTTCGCGTTGACTGCTCGGTCTACGCCCGCTCCGCTGGAGGCTTGATCAAGCGCCTAGATCGATGTCGGAGACAAGCTTGAGGGCCACTTCGCACACTGACTTGCGGTTTTTTGCTTCCGCTGTGTGACGGTCTTGTGGTGATCTGTCGTTATGGCTTTCGTTTCGGCAGAGCGACAAGATGCACTATTACAGGCCTACTTGTTCCGGACTGGCCGCCTTAACCAAGTCTAAGAACATTTTTGCGCTGCGATCCAGTGACGCGTTCTCAGCGACCATTACGTTTTCATGAATATGATCGATGTTAGAGGAATAGACTAGAACTATACCCTTCTCATTTGCCAACAACGCAGACTTCAGAAATAGGTTCCTCAGGCTATCGGGTCGATAAAGATCTATTCCAACTCTGTCGGACCAGTGCCGCACCAGATCATCGTTCCGAAGAAATCGTTGATGGGTTTCTCCGAAGTTTCGACCGAAAATCCAGTAAAGGATCTGGAAAGTATCTGGAAATAATGGGCTTCCTGAAAAAGGGGTCCAATCGTACTGCATGACATCCCAGATGAGACCGTGCTTTTTTACAATCTCAAGCGCCAGGTTAGACGGAGCACCTATGCCAATCGCGCCAACACGACCTTGCACGACGTTTTCGCGGATAGAGTTTAAGAAGCCCTGATTATCAAAATCAGTTTCGTCCGGCTCATGAAGCAGAAAAATGTCGATAAAGGGCCTGTTTAGGAGAATTGAACTTCGGTTGAGAGAGGCCTGCATCTCGTCAACCGAGAACCTTGCCTTACGTTTAGATATCGCCGATATCTTTGCCCGGAAGGGCACATTCGCACCACTTCGGATGGATCGAAATAACGGCTTGAGAAGAAGACGCATTAGTCGTGCATGAAACGCTTGAGCAGACGCGGGCAGCAGGCCGAACTTGGTAGTGACAGAAATGTCCTTGTATTTCGAGAGTAACTTTCCGACGTAGCGTTCTGCAGTGCCATTTAGATAATATGGCGCCACATCAAAATGCCTTATGCCGGCATCGTAAGCTGCGTCTAGAATTCTGGCCGCCTCGGGCTCTCCAATTGAAGACCAAAAAGCGCACCCGAAACCGAGCTGAGACGTCTTTTTTGAGGACCTTGGGAGTGAGACCTGCTTCATCTAGCTCAGTCTCGAGTTCAAATGGTCTGATAGACGAATCGCTAAGGCTATCAGAGTATGCGTTGGATTTCCGAAGCCAGATGAAGGAAAAACTGATGCACTGCAAACATATGCATTAGCCGTCCCAAAGAGGCCGAGATTTGGATCGACGACCCCATGATTCTGACTTTTCGCCATTTTCGTACCGCCGCAATGGTGAAAATGATCCACAATGAGATCCGTCACCTTATCCGTGAATAGCCTTTCATCAGGAACAATTTGCGCCAGCTGAGTACTCTCGAAGAATTCCATCGCAAACCTCACATAGGCCCGAATGGTGCTAATTTCCCATTGCGAGATCTGCCAATCGATCTTCGCTCTATATAGCCCAATCGTATCCTTCTTACTTGATAGGGATATGCTACTTGTCGATTCCGGAGGCTGTTCACAATTAACTAAGAGAAACGGGTCCGCGAGAGCCGATTCGAACGCCGGGGTTGTCCTTGACCTGTAGCGCTGCAACAGAACACGGGGGGCATCAACCGTCATCGCGAATAGCTGGCGTGCGGTAACAGACACGGCCGGGCCCAGTAGAACTTGTACCGCGGTGCGCATCGTGCGGAATCCATCGTCGTGCAGCTCGATCATTCCGCACGCGTTAAGTAGCTTGTGCCGGTGTTGGGCAGCCGCCGAAAGCTTTATTTTTGGTGTGTACTTTTTCGCGAGAGGAAGCGGACCAAAGAACCAGTTATCGGCCTTTGCATTGCTGGGAAGAACCCGTGCCGCGTGACATCGAACATGGTCCTGAAAGTTCTTTCCAACCAGTCCAGTTATATTCCACGGAGAATGACTTTGATTGAGCAGGAACCGAGAACTCTCGATCCCGCCTAGACAGAGAACAAAGATTTTTGCCGCGACCACTCCCTCCCTTCCATTAAGGGATCGGAACGAAATGTTCTGCACCAGCGTGGCGGTCTCATCTGAGAAATTCAGACTAACTGCGTTGGCGTGAGTAAGTAAGATCATCTTCGAATGATGTAATTCGGAGTTGAAGACGCGGGCGAACTTGGGCTCCGGGCAAAACCGCGAAAAACCGATTTCCAGTTCCTCTCCCAGATCAGGCTTATGCGCTCCAATCTCGGACCACACTGCATCGTCATCCTGAGCGAGGCTGCCGACACCTTCGAGCTCAGCCGCGCGCCTGTAAAAAGGTGAAAGATCAGCCTTGGTAAGGGGCCAAGAACTACCCGGCACCCATTCACGCTTTTCGAAATCGATATCGTCGAATTCCATTATTTGACCTGCCCAGGCCGAGGTCGTTCCCCCAATTCCTCTGAATCGTCCAGCGTGGGCCCCGTCAAAAGGAAAGCCCGAGAAATAAGCTCGGTTTAACGCCTGGGACCGCCTCTCCCAACGATCACGCCCACCGCCTTCGAGCAGAATGATCCTTTTTCCAGACTCGAGTAATTGATGCGCGAGGCAAAGACCCGCCGCTCCCGCCCCAACGATGCAGACGTCGAAGATTTCATCACTCGAATAGTCTGATCTTTCAAAATCAATAATCATTACCCCTCACCGAGCAAATCGCTATATCAAACAGACGGTACCGTCCGGAATGTAGTTGGAATTCGCTAGATGCGCGTTCTCCGGATAACATGAAGATATCGGTTCAGGCGGCGAGGTCAATCACTCGCTCGGTCTTGCGCCACATCCGGGTCGCGCCGAAGCAGGAGCTCAAGGAACGCATCATGCTCGGCATCAAGTACGTCAATCGCCACCCCGTCGTCCACACCTGGTCTTACAAACTCATCGAGGCTGCCCAATATGATTCGAACCAAGGAAACGCTGACCTGGACCTTGAAATCGATTTCGGCGGGCCTTTCGCGGCGTCTCCGTGCGGTCCGGCGCACGCCTGCGAACAAGGTCTCGCTGGAAACATGATGAGCTCGATGGCGCGCGAAGACCTGGAGCGAAGACTTTGACCGCAATGCCTAGCCGCCAATCGCGCGGGAACCCTCGAACACGGTCGGGACAGGACGACACATGGACAAAGGCGGGTCGTCGTGAAAAATGGTGCGCCCGATCGGGGGCGAACGGGGGTCTCACGCAAGATGCAAGTACCGTTGTTGCCGTTTTCTCTGCTGTCGAAACTGATTGCGTTGCGTGAATCGGGGGACACCATCAGGCGCCGCGCCTTGCCTTGGATGTTGCCGCTCGGCTTGCTTCTTGTCGCAAGCCCCCTACCCGCTCAGGTGAAGTCACCCGGCGCTTCCGATGCCGGCAAGAGCGGGGTCACCGCTGTCGGCAATGACACCTTTCTGAGTTCGCTCGGGGTCAACACCCACGTCAGCCAGGGCTATAATCCGGGCTCCTATGTCCTGCCGCTCCGATATCTCGGAGTCCGCAACATCCGCGACAGCGAACGCAACCTGCGTGGCCTGCTGCTGCTCAAGGAACAGGCCGGCGTTCGCGTCGACCTGCAAGGGCAGGATGTCGAAGGCCTGGTGAGCGTCGCAAAGGCCTTGTCCAAGGCAGGCGCCTTGATGGCGATTGAGGGGCCCAACGAACCGAACAATTTCCTGCTGACTTATAAAGGCAACGAGGGTGGAGGAACGAGCGGGAGCTGGCTTCCTGTCGCCGAAGTTCAGCGGGACCTCTACAACGCGGTCAAGAGCGATCCGGAATTGAAGGACTATCCGGTCTTTCACGTGTCCGAAGGAGGTGCCGAGACCGAAAATGTCGGATTGCAGTTTTTGACGATTCCGCCGGGAGCCAACACCCTTCTTCCCGACGGCACGCGGTTTGCCGACTACGCAAACCCGCACAATTACGTCACCGGCAATCACATCGGCTATATTTCCAACCAGGCTTGGCAAGCCGCGGATCCCACGCTGGATGGCCATTGGGACAGCCTCTATGGCGAATATGGAAGAACCTGGAAGGGTCATTTCCAGGGCTATTCCAATGCCGAGCTGGAAACGCTGCCACGCGTCACGACTGAAACGGGTTGGGAGGCCGCCACCGCCGAAGAAGAGAGAATCCAGGGCACGGTTCTGGTGAACGTTTTTCTCGCCCAGTTCAAGCGCGGCTGGAGATATACGTTCATCTATCAGTTGGGCGAAGGAGAAGGTGGAGGCGGCAATCACGGGCTATTCCATGAGAACGGGACGGCCAAACTGGCTGCGACCTACATCCACAATCTCACGTCAATCCTGGCCGACAACATCCCTGTCCTGGCTCCCGGAAGGCTTGCCTACTCGATCCCCAAACAGCCGGAGACCGTCCACGATTTGCTGTTGCAACGAAGCAACGGCGCGTTCCATCTCGTCGTGTGGGGCGAACAGGTCTCCGGCACGAATGACGTTACGGTGGACTTGGGCGGCACGCACGCGACAGTGAAAATCTACGATGTCACCGTGGGCAAGGAGCCGATCCAGACGCTTACAAACGTCGCTCGGATTCCCTTGAGCGTGACGGATCACGCCATGATTCTTGAAATACGTTGAGGACCGTCGAGCCGACGGCCTCCACCCTTTGGTCGATGTCTAGAGCATGATCCGGAAAAGTGTGTAGCGGTTTTCCCTCGCGACAAACGCAAAGCGTTTGCGCGGAGATCATGCTTAATCAAAAACCTAGAGCGCGATGGAGATTCAACCTAATCCCATCGCGCTCTAGTCGCGCGGGCCTTTGCGATAACATCGGTCTCTGTGTTGGGCCGTCGTCACGCCGCGGCCTTATCCGGACCGGCCGCGAGCCGGCGGATCGCCTGCCAATCCTCGATCAGGCTTCTCCGGTCGATGATCAGCATTGAGATCAGAAAGCTGATGATCCCGACAGCGAGAGCCGACAATGTCACCGCGGGGCTCGCCGCAAACGAGTCGATCGTCAAGAGACATGCGGCCGCCGCGACGACGCTGGAAATTCCAGGACCGACAAAACCGCGCAACAACGGAAGCAAGGCGCATCCGGTCGCCGCTCTCGAAAAGTACAATATCGCCGCGCTGTAGAGCACCGATACGCCGACGATCCCGAACATCGTGCCGGCCAATCCTGTCCACGGAGCCGAAAATACCACCAGCGCGCGGCCCATGCTCTGGCCGGCCGAGCACCAGAACTGGATGATAAAACCTCCCTTTGCGAGCAGGATCGCTCCAATCTGCGTCGCAATGACCGTCAACGCCCACGCGGGCAACAACACACGGAGCAGAAAGGCGAGATCGACCCATTTCGGTCCAAGCAGCAAGTCGACGAGCTCCGGAGCCGCCGCTGCGGCGATTGCGCTTGCGGGCAAGAGAATAGCCGCCAGCAGCCGGCAGAGCTGACGATGCAGCTCGGCGATCTTGGCTCTCTCGCCCGTCAGAGCCTGGACGTAGAGTGTCCCCCACACTGTGTTGCCGACCGCCTCGCCGGCAAATTTGGAAATCTGGTTTGCGAAGGTGTAACTGCCCAGGAGGGCCGTGCCGAACATCCGGTCAACGCCGAAGTTTTCGAGAATGCGCCCGGCATACTCCCACAGGCGTGAGCCAACCAGCAGGCCGCCGGAAACCATGTGCGGTTTGATGGCAGCCATACTGAACTCGAACCGAGGCAAGTGGAACGCGGCAATATTGAACACCAGCGAGCGGACAAAGTAGTTTGTCAGGTACTGCGCCACCAGGCTCCATGCTCCGGCGCCCTTGATCGCCAGAATGATAGCGGTCGCGGCACCCGTCACATTGGACGTCAGCTCCGCGACAGCGCCGACCGCCAGGTTTTTACGGCGATTGAGCCGCGCGCTGGGCGACACCGCCAGAACGAGAAAGATCAGGCTGAGCGACAGGCCTGCGATCAGCCCAGGAACGCGCGGCTGTTGCGCCGCATATCCGAGAAACAGGCCGAAAGCGCTGGATCCCAGCGCCAGAACGCAACCGGTCAGGAGCAACATCCAGAATGCGCTGGACCAGACCAGCGAGGACGATTCCGGCTCCCGGGCCAAAGTCGCGCCGAACCCCCCGTCAGCCAGCAACGCGACGAACGAGACGGTCGGAAGCGCCAGAGCGTAGATGCCGAATTCACCGGGCCCCAGAAGTCGTGCCATCACCGGCAGCAAGAGCAGCTGCAGTCCGACCTTGAATACGCTGACGACCCCGGACGCAATCGCGGCCACTGCAAGTTTACGGTCGCTGGTCACCGGTATACCGATCGAATTGGTCTTCGAAGCCACTCGGTGATGCCCTTTCCAGTTATCCAGCCGACTTAGTAGTCGTTTTAGAGGTTTGAAACAACGATGCGCGGCTCTCCAAACAAGATGGTTACCGCCAAAGGCAGATCATTGCGGGACGCGGATTCCGATCTTGATCAGCAAGTCTTGCAAAGCTATTCCAGGGCAAGCCGAACGAACCGTCGGCGCGCTGTCCGAAAATTTGGCATGTTTTTCGCTCTGTCAACCGCCCCCGTCAGCAACCATTCGCAATGTTTGCGGTCGCCCACTCTCCCGCAGACAGGCGATTTGACGAGAGCGATTTTTACCTTCTCTCATAGGCAGTCAGATCATCCAACCATCGTCCTATCACGTTCCAGCGTTAACCGAGTTTCGAGAGCAATAATTGGGCAGATCCCCGAAAGCTTATTCTGGAACGCGCGGCCTCATGTCGTCGCCGACCGTCCGACAGTATTTAGAGTTAGGACCAAAATGAAAATCGAGAATCTTGCCAGTCTTGGCTCTGCTTCGGTCTTGGACACCGATATTGCAATCGTCGGCGGGGGACCAGCGGGACTGACAATCGCGCGTGAGTTCATCGGAACTTCGACCCGGGTGCTCGTTCTGGAAAGCGGCCTCCTCGACGAGGCCCCGGAACACGCTGCTCTCAACAGCTTGGAAAGCGATGGCGAGCCGCGGACCGCCGCACAAAGACAGAAGCGCGTCGCGTTTCATGGCCAGAGCACAGGCACATGGTCCGACACCGCGCAGCCTTACGGTGTCCGCTGCCGGGCTCTCGGCGGGTCCAGCCATGCCTGGGCCGGCAAATCGGCGGCCTTCGATCCGGTGGATTTTGCTCAACGCCCGTGGGTGCCCCATTCCAGCTGGCCCATCAGCCGTGAAACGCTCGATTCCTATCTCGATCGAGCGGCGGATGTCCTCAATCTTGGACCGAACGTCTACGACGGCCGGTTGTGGGACATGATGGGCATGGCGCCGCCGTCGCCGCAATTTGACGCCGACGGCCTGCGCCCATTTTTCTGGCAATTCGCGCGCTCGCGCCTTGATCAACTTGACATCATGCGCTTCGGCCGGGAGTTCGTGACCTTCGAGGCCGACAATATTCGCGTTCTGCTCAACGCCACGGTGCGGCAAATCAGGATTTCCGAGGACGGCTCGCGCTTCGAGGGTCTGGAGATCGCGACGATCGATGGTGTGCGTTCGCAGGTGAAGGCCAAGGTGGCCGTGGTCGCGGCGGGCGGCATCGAAAACCCTCGCCTGCTGCTGGCTTCAAACGCCGTCCATCCGCGTGGCATCGGAAACGCACACGATTTGGTCGGCCGCTTCCTGATGGATCACCCCAGCGCACGGGTCGGCTATTTCGAAGCCCGCGACGTGAAGCCGATCATCGATCGCTTCGGCTTCTACGGACTGCGGCATGGCGGCCGGACACACATGTACTCCCACGGCCTCGCCTTGACGCCCGCGGTCCAGGAGCGCGAAGGACTGCTCAATTCGGCCTTGTTCTTCATGGCCGAGCGGTCGCCGGACGACCCTTGGGACGCGATCAAGCGATTGGTGAAGCGCAACAGCACCCAGCCTTTGCACGATGCCATCTCGGCCGTATCTCACGTGGGCTTGCTGGCCAAGGGCGTCGGCATGAAGCTGCTCGCGAGCGATGCGACGCCTGGCTTCTTGAAGGATCTGATCGTCAACACCGCCATCCGATACAGTCCGAATTTCGTGGCCAAGGAATTCCAGAGCCGCGGCCTGCCACACAAGCTCATGGGCGTCTCGATCGAGGCCATCACGGAACAGCGTCCGAATCCCGACAGCCGCATCACCCTCTCTGAAAAATGCGACGCGCTCGGCGTGCCGCTTGCGAAGGCAAACTGGCGCATCAACGACGAGGAACGTCGCACCATCGTCCGGCTCGCGCGATTGGCAAGCGATACCTTCGTCAGGGCCGGCCTGCCGGCACCGCGGCTGGAGCCCTGGGTCGCCGAGGAGCGACCGAACGACGCCGTCATCATCGACATGGCCCACATGATCGGCACCACCCGCATGTCCGACTCTCCAACATCGGGCGTTGTCGATCGGGATTGTCAGGTGCACGGCGTGCAAGGCCTCTATGTTGCCGGCTCGTCGACCTTTCCGACCAGCGGGCACGCCAACCCGACGCTGATGATCCTGTCGCTTGCAATTCGCCTTGCCGATACCATCAAGCTTCGCTTGCGGGACGACTAGCCCGATCCGCGATATCTCTGCTCAGCACCCGTCGAAGATCTGTCGAAACGCGGCGGATTGCTTTCGCATGTGCCGATCCTTCGCAGTGAGCAATTTATTCGCCCAGATCTTTCTTGCCTTGGCGATGACGCGATTAAAATTCCAGACGGCTTTTTCCGCGCCATCAAGTTCGCTCGTCCGATCGGGCATCGGGATGGATGATGGAGAATACCGCTCGATCATCGGATACGGGAAAATCGAGTAGAGCGGCAGTCCCGTCTCCCAGAATTTGTCCATTGCCAGATCGACCGTCGCATCGATCGACCGAAAGCTTTCGAGAAAAAGCCGGGCTCCCTTTTTGGACATCATGTAGGCCTGGGCGCCCGCAGGACTTGTTTCGTACCTGATGATCGAGCGGTCGAAGAAGAAACCGATCCAGACAGCCTTGGCGTAGTGTTTGCTGAACAAGCGGATGTAGTCGATCTCCTTGTCCGCACAGAAGGCGGCGAAATCGTCGAGCGGAAAGTCGGTGTCGAAAATCACGTCGTCTTCCAGCACCAGGATGAATTCCGCAGTTCCATGCTGCAGGAACTCGCGCAGGACCGCGACATGACTTGAACTGACCGCGATCTCCGGTGGGGACAACGTCCTTCCGAACCGCCGTTTAACTTCGCCGATATCGTACGTTAAACCAGTATCCAGCAGCGACGTGTGGGCGTCGAAATAGCGCCAGGTTAGCCCGGATCCCTCGAACATCGCGTTTACGCTGGCGCGACGCTTGGCGGCGGTCGCGACGCTGATGACCACGATCTCCACGTTTTTATTGAGACCGCTCAATGTATCGGAAGACAATGCGCCGGAAGACGGGAGCAGAAGTGCTGTTTCAGAGATCATCGTATCGTTGTCCTGCGCTGACGTCCCGTTGACCAAAGACCCCCATTGCCGCAGCGATTTCTAGATGATCGCATTGAGAAGCATTCTGGCTCTGAACATCATGAACGCAGACGGATATTGCGTGCCGAGGGAAACGCGACAGGTCCGCTCGAGAATACCGAGCGTCCTGCTGCACATCTCGGCGGAATAATTGATGTCGCGGTTCGCCCACTTGTACGGGTTCATGCGGTCGTGGAAAGTGCGCTGCGTGAGGATCGGAACCCAATTCGTGTAGACGTGACGCCCGGTTTCGATCAGCCGCTCCACGCCCGGCTCCTTCGCAAATTCCTTGGCTTGTTCGGGCTCGTCGAAAATCACCGTGAGCCCTACGGCATTGTCGGGATCGTTGTGCGGCGAAAAACGCAATCCTCGGCCTTTCGAAAGAATCTCCGTCATCATCTCGTAGTGCTTGCGCAGGCGCTTCAACAACGGATCGAGCCGCGAGAGCTGCGTATAAAGAATGGCACCGGTGATCTCGGAGACACGGAAATTCAGGCCCGGAAACTCGGGCTCGTTGAATTCAAACTCATGCTGGCGGGTGAAGCTTCCAACGTCATGATACATGCGGGCGCGCGTCAGGAGCCGGTCGTCGTTGGTCAGTATCGCGCCCCCTTCTCCCGATGTCAGGTTTTTGTATTGGTTGAAACTGAAGGCTCCCGCATCGCCGATAGTGCCGACGCGGCGGCCCTTGTAGGTCACTCCGACCGCCTGGCAAGCGTCCTCGATAATCTTGAGCTTGTGCTGCTTTGCGATGGCAACAACCGCGTCCATATTGCAAACGAGGTTCAACATATGGACGGGCATGATCGCGCGCGTGTATGGCGTGATCTTTCGTTTGATGTCTTCGGGATCGATCGTCAGGCTTTCATCGATATCGACAAAGACCGGAACTGCGCCGACGGCCAACGGCGCGACGGCCGTCGAGACCCATGAATAGGCCGGGACCAGCACCTCATCGCCAGGTCCGATGCCGGCTGCCGCCAAGGCGGCGATCATCGCGCTGGTGCCGCTGTTAACCGTAAGCACATGCTTCACACCGAGCTTCTTCGCCAGTTGGGTTTCGAATCGCGTCGTGAAGCCTTTTTCTCCTCCCCGATACCGCAGCAGCTGCCCGCTCGCGATCACGCGACCCACGTTAAGCCACTCCCTTACGCCAAGTTTTTGCACCGCAGTCCCCTGCCTGATCGTTTCTTGGCGGCTTTCACGAATACGCGAACGCCAACTCCGTCGCCGACCAGGAGCCACACCTCGCGATGGGACCGAGCGCTTCAAAGCTCAGGTTACGTTTCGAAAAGCCACGCCACTTTCACGCCACTTGTATGAACTGTTATCGACGCATCTGGCAATTGATTCCCTCATAAATTGCAGCAGTGGTTACTGCGCCGCATCGCATCCGCGAAGAGGAGGAATGAAATACCTGCGCAATCGTCGAGAGGACCGAGCGCAGCGCAAAAAATTAACTTGAGCTTGGTGCGATGCGAAAGTTTGTTTGCATTCCTGCATCTTCAAACGGCCGGGAGCGCAAAGTTCCCCCGAGGTCGAGGATGCCAGCTAGCCAACTTTCTTTTTGTCGACGGTTCCATGTGTATCGATGACCGACAACGACGAGTCCTCGATCACAAGACATGTCAGGCGGCCGGTCGCAAATGCCCCTGTATCGATGTTGATCCGGTTCCGCCCGATTTCGATCTCGCGCGTCGGCGTGTGTCCATGAACGACGATCTTGCCGAAGTCCTCGGTTGAGGTCAGGAACTCGTCCCTGATCCAAAGCAGGTCGGCTTCCTTCTGCTGCGAGAGTTCCACCTGGGGCCTGACGCCGGCATGCGCGAAGAAGAAGTCGCCGCATGCAAACGACATCTGCAGATCGCGGAAGAAACGAAAGTGAGCCTGCGGCAGCGCATCATGAAAGGCCGCCTGCAGTTCGGCGACTGACTTTCCATTCGTCGGATTCGCGGGCGTGACGCCGTAAGACATGAGCGTCTCAACACCGCCGAGACGCATCCATTGATCGAAAAGACCGGGGTCGCGAAGGCATCTGATGGCGATCTGTTCATGATTGCCCTTCAGAAACACCGACTCGCTTCTCTTGCGGTGCTCGATCAATCGATCGACCGTTTCGCGAGACGCGGATCCCCGATCGATATAGTCGCCCAGAAAAACGTAGACCGGCTTGCCGGTCGGACGAGACGCGATGTCGGCCTCGGTCAGCGACAGAATCTCATTGAGCAGGTCGAGCCGACCGTGAACGTCGCCCACCGCATAGATTCTCAGGCCACTGGGCAACGACGGGCGTCGTCCCTGCACCTCGAGTCGCTCAGTGCCTGGAAGCAAGGTCGACATGAGCTAGCCCGCTGTTGCCAGGCGGCTTCCGGGGAAAAGCAGTCTCATTTGGCACATCTTAGCGAAATCTGTTGACCGGGAGACATAGCTGGGTACGGATTGTATTGCTACGCACCAATCGACGTTTCGCAAATTCGGGATACAGGAGAGCCCGCCCAAAGCCCCTCGTCAAAACGTTAACGCTTTCAAATCGCTAAGCGACTGAAAGACGAGTGTCACGGGAAAGCTACCTGATAAACCATAGAAATCGACTATGGTTGATACATTGTTCGACCTGAGATATCGTCTTATGAAGATTTTTACAATCATAAACAGATAGTTGGGTGCGTCCATGCGTGTCAGGCTAGTTGCGGAGCTGCTATTCGCTCAATTCTTGGTCGCATTTTCAGCAAATGCCCTATGGGCCGCGCCTTGCGTCATTCCACCGCTTGCGCCGGACGCGATCAGCCAGTTCAAGTCAAATCCCCAGGCGCTGATCGCGCCGGGTGCGGATACCCGCACGATCGAGGTGATGGTGAGAGACCTCGCCGGGACTGATGCCGGCCTTGCTACGGATCTCGTTCGCCTCGCCGAGGGAACCAATCCGAGAATTCAGACGGCGATTGCCGCCGGGCTTGCCCAGGCGGCGGTCGCGTGTCAAACCGTCGACCAGGGTGCGGGCTTGCAGATCCAGCAGGCGGTGGCTGGCTTTATGGACGGTCAGTTCCAGGACGCCTTTGCCGCGGTAGCAGGAGACCTCTCGACTGCTGCGACCAACGCCGCGCTCGGCGCCGCAAACGGCGCGGTGGGCAGCGTGATCGTCACCAATCCGAATACGGCACCTGGCCTGCCTAAGACTATCGGCGGCGGCGGCACCACCCCCTTCTTCCAGATTAACTCCACTGGCGTCGCAATTGCGCCGACGACCACGCCAACCGCCACAACGACAGCGGCCAATCCAGTAAGCACGACGCGCTGAAGCGGCTCAATTCAAGGAATTGCAGATGAACCTTGTTGGGCAATTTGGCTCCTATACACCGGCGGTCGAAAACAACCCGAATTCGGGAACGCTGTCGATGCTGCAGGTTCGGCACTTCTTTGGCCGGCAGTGGCGGCTTATCGCTTCCCTCACCGGTCTGTGCATCATCCTTGGGGCCGCATATGTCGCGATGACGCCCTCGAAATACACTGCGCAAGCTGACATGATCATCGATACGAAAAAGGTCACCTGGGCGCAGGGTGAGATGGCATCCGAGAATCGGATGGTCGAAGACGCCTCAGTCGAAAGTGAAATAGAGACCACCAAATCCGAAAAAGTGGTCGAGGCGGTGATTCGTCGCCTGAAGTTGAACGAAGATCCGGAATTCATCGGATCCGGTCAAGGCCTCAGGCGCCGGATCCTGTCTTTGTTGAAACTGACGACTGAGCCGGTGCAGGAAGCGTCGGACAACGAGATTATGGGCCGCACGATCACCGCGGTTAAGGACAATCTGCGCGTGATCCGCCTCGGGCGCAGCTACATCGAGCAGATCGCCTTTACCTCGCTCGACCGCGACAAGGCCGCGAAAATCGCCAATACCTTCGCCGACGCCTACATTGAAGACCAGTTGCAGGCGAAGTTCGAAGCGACGCGTCGCGCCAGCGCCTGGCTCGAAGAGCGCATTGGCGAATTACGACAGCAGGCAAGCGACGCCTACAAGGCCGTCCAGGATTTCAAGTCCAAGAACGGCATCATCATCAGCGTCGACGGCAAGTTGGCGAGCGAAGTCGAGCTTGATCAGCTCGGAATCGCTTTGGCCAAGGCCCGCGCCGACACCAGCCAAGCCAAGGCCAGGTTCGACCGCATCGAACGTGTTCTGGCGCAGCGGCAGAACAGAGAGACCTTCGATATCCCGGACCCCGTGGTTACGGACGCACTCAACAATCCGGTGATTACGAAGCTTCGGCAGCAGTTCCTTGACGATCAGAGCAAGGAGTCGGAATGGAGCTCGCGCTATGGCGCCGACCACCAAGCCGCAAGGAATCTTCGAGCGGAAATGGCGGCTTTGCAGCGCGCGATCTGGGACGAACTTTCACGCATCGGCGAGAGCTACAAGAGCGAGTTTCAGATCGCGAAAAGCCAGGAAGAATCCATCGACAGGCGCATGGGCGAGGTGTTCCAGCAGTCGGCGTCCACGCGGCAGTCGCAGGTTCGGCTGCGCGAGCTCGAAACGGCCGCGAATACCTATCGCGGCATTTACGAGACGTTCCTGTCTCGCTTCACCCAATCGGTGCAGCAGCAATCCTTTCCCTCCACGGAAGCTCGCGTCGTCACGACGGCGACGGCTCCCCGCACTCCAAGCTCGCCCAAGGTCGGGCTGACGATCGCCCTTGCCACTCTTTGCGGGCTGGGTCTTGGCGTCATATTTGCGCTCGGGCGCGAGCAATTGAACCGCCGGATCCACACGCGCGCCGAGCTTGAAAATCTCCTGGGAACCAGCTGTCTCGCTGTCCTGCCTGCAGTGCAAGGAAAGAGGCTTCCCCTTGGCTTGCGGCGGGGGGCGACCCGGGAGTCCGGAGCCTTTCGGCAGATTAACGAAGTCGCGCCATTTTCCGCGACCGCAGAAGCCCTGCGATATATCAAGGTGGCGATCGATCTTCATCCGGCCGGGGGCAAGCTCGTGGGCATCGTTTCCGCGCTACCGGGTGAGGGAAAAACCACCGTTGCGGCATCCTTTGCGGCGTTCGTTGCGAAGAGCGGGGCCCGCACTTTGCTGATTGACGCGGACTTGCGAAATCCCTCCATGAGCAACACGCTTGGATACAGCAATGCGCCAGGTCTGCTCGACATGGTCGTCGACAAGTCATCGCTGGACGATCTGGTCATTTCCGATTTCAAGTACAAGTTCGATTTTTTACCCGCCTCCAAACGCATGAAGCCTCAAAACAGCGCGGATATCCTGAACTCGCCGACGATGAAGCAGGCGCTTAAAGTCGCCACCAACAACTACGACTATGTCCTGGTCGACCTGCCTCCCATTCTTCCCGTTGTCGACGTGAAGGCGGTTGCCCATTTGTTTGACGCGTTCGTGTTGGTTGTCGAATGGGGAAGCACGTCGACGGACGAGATCGTTAAGGCCGTGTCGGCGTCGCCCATTCTCTCGGAGCGATTGCTCGGCGCAGTTCTCAACAAGGCCGACGAGAGCATTATGAGACGCTTTGAGGGCTATTCGGATCGTCGCTACGACTACTACACCAACGAAAAGATCCACACGGAAACCGCCTAGAACATCCTCCCTGTGCCATCAAAGCCGAAGCCTGACCTTGGTTTGTTCGCGCAGCGGATATTCGTATTCGTCGTCGGCTGCTTCGGGCTGATTTGGGCGGTCTCAAGCTTTGCTCGCGGTGCGACCGTGGAGGAGTTCCGGAACGTTCAAGACCGCCTCCTGCAGTTCGAGACTTTCAACCAGGCTGCCGCAACGAGAATGCTGGAAAGCCCGGCCAGCTCATATATCGGCGCTTGCGACTATCACGCTCAAAGGGCGCTTCTGCTGCTGGAAGTTCCCCTTGCCGATGCAGCCTTGCGTTCCGGGGCCGTGCGCGACTTCGATCGGCACATGCAATCCATCGAACAGCGTTCCAAACAGGTTCTCGCTTGCGCGCCGCGCGATCCGCTGATCTGGATCCTGCTATTTGGAACGGATGTCGAGTACGGCCGGCTGGACGGTCATTCGTTCGATCTGCTCGCGACATCCTACGAGATATCGCCGAACGAGGCCTGGATCGCGATGCGCCGGGTGACCGTTGCGATACCCGTGGTTCTCGCCGCGCCGGAGCCCATGCGACAGAAAATCCTGACTGAGTTCCAGCAGCTGGTCAGGCATCGGTTCGTCGAGATCCCGGCGCGTTCCTATTTGAGTGCGCCAGCTTCCGTGCGCGCCCTGCTGCAGTCGCGGATCGATGAACTCGATCCGCAGAGCCGGAAGTCGTTTTCCGAGGCCTTAGAGAAGCTCAGATCGTAATCGGCCTTGCTAGTGCCGCCTTTCTGACTATCGATAGATTCGTACGGTAACTCGATCTTCCCAAGTTCCTGCCATGACATTCCGGCTCGCGGCGCTTCTGGTGACGTCCTTCCTGGCGGCGGCATCTGCACGCTGCTTCGGACAAGAGGCGGAAGACTTTCCGGATTCCGCGCTGACCCGCGAGCAGTGGCAACAGCGCGTGGAAGAAGCACGCCATCGGTCGACGGAATTTATCGCGAATGCGCGGGCACAGCCGCCGCCACCGTTGCCCGCCGATCAACTTGAGCGCGAAGCCACGGATCGCGCCATGCGAGACCCGACGCTCCAGCCAGGCGATATCATCTCAACCAACAAGGGCTTCGTCGTGTTCACCGGCCGCGAAGAGGAACACCAGCCAAGCGACTTTCAGTCGCCTCAGAGCACCGAACATCCGCGATAGAGGCTTCTGCTTGAGAGACTGCCGTGACCTTCACACAAATCGGATACAGTTCGATCGAGGCTCACGAACCGGTGACAAGCAATTGTGTCATCACTAAAAATACGTGCAAAAGACTAAGGAAATTCTAGAACCTTTTTGTGTCCTGGGCGACATAGCAAAGAGGCGGGGGAGATTCGCGTTGCAAGGCAATATTGGCCGACTGTTTCTTCACCAGTTCCCGGCTGCACTCTGTCTACTTGCGGGGCAGCGTGGAAAATGGTTAACGAATCGAGCTGGTTATTGCATTCAGCTTAATGAGAACTTGCATCCAATACGGGCTTGCTCAATTTGTGCACTGCCCCTTAACCTGATAAAAATCAGTAAAGTACCGCCATAACAAAAGCAAAAATTTGGCAAGTTTTAGCAAATTGTTGCCTGGAGTACCGAGATGAACAGCCTGAGCGATACACACCGAGTACTGCGAATTGCTCACGTCGGGACAAAAGTTCCCCTCGGAATGACCCAAAAAAGAGTGGTCGATATTACCTTAGCCATATCCGGTATCCTGTTACTGGCTCCCCTTCTGATCATTTGCTTCCTTGCGACAATCGCTACCTCGCGCGGGCCGGCGATCTTTCGGCATCGGCGTGTCGGGTTCAATGGAAAGCATTTCGATTGCTACAAATTCCGTACAATGGTGACGGACGCGCCAGAGCGTTTGCGCAAGCTCCTCGAGTCTGATCCGGCAGCCGCCGCCGAATGGACCGCGAACCGCAAATTGCGGAACGATCCGCGCGTGACTGCGATCGGCGCCATCCTCCGCAAGTCAAGCTTGGATGAGCTGCCCCAGCTGTTCAATGTCTTGAAGGGCGATATGAGCATCGTTGGACCGCGTCCCGTCACCGACGATGAGCTGGAGCGCTACTCGACCGCGATCGGCGCGTACCTTGCCTGCCGGCCCGGGATCACCGGTCTGTGGCAGGTGAGCGGCCGCAGCACGACCACCTACGACAAGCGTGTTGCATGCGACGCGTTTTATGCGCGGAACTGGTCGATGACGCTTGACGCGAAAATACTGATTGTCACGATCCCTTCCCTGCTGGCCTCCGACAGCGCCTATTGAAGCGGTGCGTCAATCGATCGCAAAAGATCGGCGAAATTGTTCCAGCTGCTTGAACTCGTCCCTCCAGGCGGGTGATTCATCTTTCTCCCACCACCGCGCTCGGAATCGCGGTGGACGCGCAGCCGCGGATCTCGACCGGGTTGTGTTCCCTCGACCGAAACAACGCAGCGCCACCCCACGGAGCGCCGACACCCCTATCGATCATCGCGGCGACGGGCTCACCGCGATGATCGATAGGGCGCCGACGGCTGCGATTAACCATGAGCTGTCACAGGGTATCGGAATGCATTCTGCTTGTGCGACGAGCACTGTGACGGAGCGGCTTTTACGTTAATTCGCTCTTGGGATTGCTTTGTCTCACGCCTAGCAGTTACGGTTGGTCAATCAGCAAGAGACAAATGCATCAGCTCAAACCCGCCGACTTACAGAATCCCAGAGTCATGGTCAGCCGCACGCGCACGCCGGCGAGCAGAAAAGTCGTAATAGCTCTGCTCGTAGCTTTGATCATCACGGTGATGATCGTGTGGTTTGGTCTCCTGGGTTGGGGAGTCATCGAGTTATTGCGGTCGATTGCCGGCGGCCTTGGGACGCTCTGGGCGAAACTCTTCTAGAGCATGATCCGGAAAAGCATGCCCTCGGGCGACGACCCGACGGGTGTGCAGCGGTTTTCCCTCGCGACAAACGCGGAACGCGTTTGCACGGAGATCATGCTCAATCAAAAACCTGGAGCGCGATGGCGATTCAATCTAATCTCATCGCGCTCCAGGTCGTGCGGAACGACTTTGCAGGATCCGCGGGAGTCGCAAAATAATTCTCCTCGGCAGAGTGCCGTTCGCGGGCCGCTGAAGCGATAGCTTACGATAGACAGTTTGCATCTGGTGTTCTGGGAGATTCCTTAGATGGTCAATATCCTTGTGGCTGGTGGAGCAGGCTATATCGGATCTCACACGTGCCTCGATCTGTCGAACAAGGGCTTCACGCCGATTGTGTATGACAACCTCTCGAACGGTCATGCCGAATTTGTCAAATGGGGCCCGTTCGAACTCGGCGACATTCGCGATCGCAAGCGGCTCGATGAGGTTCTCGTCAAATACAAACCAAGTGCCATCATTCATTTCGCTGCGGCGATCGAGGTCGGCGAATCCGTACGCGACCCGATTGGCTATTACGACAACAACGTCGCGGGGACGATTACACTGTTGCGCGCCGCGCAGGCGGCCGGCATCGACAAGATCGTATTTTCCTCGACCTGTGCGACCTACGGCATCCCCCTGTCGATACCGATGGATGAAGCTCACACGCAGTCGCCGATCAACCCCTATGGCCAAAGCAAGCTGATCGTCGAACAGATTCTGAAGGACCTCGATCGCTACCAAGGCTTCCGTTCCTTCATCCTGCGCTACTTCAACGCTGCCGGTGCCGATCCCGACGGACGAATTGGCGAATGGCATTCGCCGGAAACCCACGCTATACCGATCGCGCTGGACGCCGCGCTGGGGCGCAGGCCGCATTTTCAGGTTCTCGGCACCGACTACGACACAAGAGACGGCTCCTGCGTCCGGGATTTCGTCCATGTTCTCGATCTGGCCGATGCGCATACCCGTGCGCTCGAACATCTTCTGGACAAGGGTACAAGTCATTCGCTCAATCTCGGAACCGGGAACGGGACAACCGTGAAAGAACTGCTCGATGCGGTACGCCGCGTCGTCGGCAAGAATTTTGAGATCAAGTACGGGCCGCGTCGCGAAGGCGATTCGCCTGCCCTGGTCGCCGACAATGCCTTGGCCAAACGCACCATCGGGTGGTCGCCGCGGCACGATCTCAATTCAATTATCGACACGGCTTGGAATTGGCACGCGAACCACCTTCCAGTCTGAGTTCATTTCCCAACCGGCATTGCGTTGCTTTCGTCGCGTTCGCTCAACCAATCGTTAACTCCTTTGATAGGACGGAATTAACCTCGCAAGCGCACAATCCATCGGACAATGGCGCGCCGTTCCGGCGATGGCTCTCTTCCGATCGGATGATCTATGGCGCGGTTTACTTCGGCGATGTTACCGATCTTTCTCGCGAGCAGTCTCACTGCGGGTGTCGCAGAAGCGCGCCATCGATTGCCACAAGACACGAGTTCGCTGGCGCCGATCGCGGAAGGGTCGCCGACATTGGCTCCGTTTCAGCACGTTCGTTTTTGTCTTCGTTATCCGTCCGATTGCAAATCGGACCCGACCGGAAACGAGCGCATCGATCTGAGCACGGAAAACGCAGAGCTCCTCAATCGCATCAATCGCGACGTCAACGCCCAGATCAACCCGATCGCGAAGAGCTACGGACGCGATCTGCAGGACGGCTGGACGATCGCGCCGGCCATGGGCGACTGCAACGATTATGCGGTCACGAAGCGCCACGCGTTGCTTCAGAGCGGTCTGCCCGCCAGGGCGCTGCGACTTTCGGTGGTCAAGACCGCAACGGGAATCGGCCATCTCGTTCTGGTCGTCGTGACGACGAAGGGCGATCTGGTACTGGACAATTTGGAAGAAAAGATCCGCCCCTGGCAGAATACCGACTATCGCTGGCTCAAGATTCAGTCAGCGACCGACTCCAGGTTCTGGAACGAGATCAAGACGCCCGTACCATCCGTGTCCGTGGCCGATCGAAAGATACGCCTGGCCGGTCGATAGAGGGACGCATTCTGCGCGGATGCGGCGCCACAGCTTTACTTGGCGTTACTGCCCGATATCGATGAGCTCTCCGAGGCAGGCTCCGAGACAGTCTCAAAGACCGGCTTTCGCGTCCTGACCGGTGAGCCGGCGACGACAGACAACCGCGAACCCGCCTTCTGGGGTGGCGGCGGCGTCTCGTCGGCGGCAGACCTCGCAAGGCCGCACCCCAATATAATTCCGAACACAATGAGATAGCCGGGTATCTGCAACGAAAAATCGATTGTCGAATGCGTATAGCTCAGCACGAGAATTCCTGCGGTTGCGGCAAATACGCGGCGGTTGCGGTCTTTGGACTTCAGCGCAGCGCGGGCAAGAATGAGAACCGAGGCGACGGCGGCCGCTGCGATGATCGCCGCAATTGGAACTCCCATCTCGACGGCAATCTCCAGGATTGTCGAGTGCGCATGCTCCCATACGCCGTAGGGGTCAAAATCGGCGGTTCGAAGTGACGGAAAGATTTCCGGAAACGTGCCTGCACCGGCGCCCAACAGCGGATGCTGACGAATAGCTTCGAGGCAAAATCCGTAGACACGCCATCGTCCATTGTCGAACAGACCCTCGCTTCCGATTCGACCCATGTGGCTGAGCCACACCAGCATCGCGGCCAGCGCCGCACTCGCGGAAGCCAGCACGTACCAGACCCCGGGCTTCAGCCTGTTGGCAATCATCAGACCAAGCCCGACAAGCAGTCCCAGACAGGAGCAGATCAGCCCGCCCCGCGAGCCTGTCAGGAGCAACGCAAAGAAACAGGTAAGTCCGGCCGCCAGGCGCAGGATGAGCTTGAACGCAGCTTCCTCGTTCGTCGGCAGCAGCACCAGGAGGCGAAGCGACGAAACACGCAAAGACTCCGCCGTCAAAAATGCCGAACAAAACCATAGGATGGCGCCAGCGCCCATGAAAGTCGCCGCTGTGTTGTGATTGACGAAGCTCGCGGTCAGGCTCCCGCGATACGCAAGTTTGGGAGCCCACAACAGCAGGCCCGGCGTCAGCGCCAGCGCGAGCAGGCCGTAGATCGCGTAGAGAAGAATCGCGTGTCGTGCGAAGGCCGCGACAAGCTCGCCGCCGCGCCGTGATGTTCCAACGAAAAAGCCGCTCACGACGGAGGTCACGGACAGCAGAAAGTGACCAATCGCGACCGGCGGTATCTCGGCGCGGCTCGAAATTCGAGGCGAGACGCCGAGTTGCAGAAGGTCGTTGGTGCGCTGCCAAATCGGATCGTCGAGCCACCCGATCAGGTGCGGTATGACCTGCACGGCCGCGATGAGTGCGTATGCGCTGCTGATCGCGACAAAGGCGGATAAGATCGCGCGCTGCCTGGCTCCAATCGGCTCTGCCGGTCCGCACAGCATTGCGGACGACAGCAGAGCCGTCCAAATGATCACCCAGAGCAGGTCGACAGAGCCAAAAAATAGCGGCGCCAAGCTGAGCGCCGCTATCGTTATGTAAAGCTGGACCGATCTGACCGACCTCGCCGGAAACGATGCGATCGAGATTTTCAGCTTGAACCTACCACTTCGTCTTCACGGCGGTATTCACATTGGTGACAGCATTGGCCGTGTTCGATACCGTGTTCGCCGTGTTGTTGATGAGCCCCAGCAACTTGTAGTAATCCACGACCTTGGCATTCGCGACGTACATCACGTCCTTGGTCCGCATCTGGAAGCCGGAGGCCAACAGCATGCCCGACGGATCGCGCAGGTTGACGTGATAGATCGTCGGAACCCTGTCATAGACGAAACGCTTGGTATCGATGCCGAACTTTTCCAGGAAACGACGATCTTCGTAGCGATAGATGAAGACCTCCGCGGGATCGGACTGCTGGTCGTTGAGTCCGCCCGACTTGCCGATCGCCTGCGCCAGGGTCAGGGTTTCCACATCGAACGCGATTTCTGAATTGAATCCGAAAACGTTCTGATTGAGGGCACCAAGCGCCGTGAAAGTCGGTGACTCGTGGGTCAGGAAGATCACGTCGTTCGGACGAATGAAGATGTTTTCGTTCGGGTCGTGCACCACACGGCTCAGCAGCACCCTGACCCGCTTGCCGTCGCGCTGCAGCGTCACGTAGCTCTCGATCGCCTCGAACTTCGGCCCGCCTGCGCGCGCGATCAGCGCCAATAGCCGCTCGCCGACGCTGTTGAGTGCCAGCACACCGGGCGTGTTGACGTCGCCAAGGACGCTCACCACGCTTGAATGCTGCTGATTAAGGCTGACGACAACCTGCGGCTCGATCGCTCGGTTTCGCAATCTGGCGACGATCGCCTGCTGAATTTCGGGCAAGGTGCGCGCTGCGGCGGGAATCTCACCGGCATAGGGCACATAAATGCTGCCCTTCTGATCGACAGCCTGCGGCGGCAAATCGACGAAATTGCCGGGGCGGGCGCCAGCCGCTTGCGCAGGCGTGAACAGGCCGCCTGGAGCGGCTTCAAAGATCGAAATGTTCAACACGTCGCCAACACCGGCAACCTGCTGCGGTTTCGGGCGCTTGTCAGGGAATTCGCCCTGGAATGTGATCAGATTGGGCTGTGACAGGAAACCGATCGTGTCGGCGCTCACGTCGACCAGTGCATAAGGCAGCGCCGTCGTGGAGCGCAGACCGGCGGTCGCATTTCCCTGCACGGCATCGCTGGTCGGCCCCGTCCCTGGCAACACGGAACAGGCCGGCAGCAAAGCCGCCACAACGATCGCAAACAACGGGGACGCGAATCTTGTCAACATATCGTCACGTTCTGGCTGGTTGCCACAATCTCGGACCGCGGTTGCCCCAACTGGGACGCGGCAAGGCAGGCCCCAACAGCCGCCCTGAAAGACCGTATCCCTAGGATTCTCAACCTCGCCCCCTAAGTTTCATCCACTCGCCCGTCAAACTGGATGGTTCGTCTGACTTTGTTCAGCTGCAGAACAGCCCGCGATGCCCTAGCGCGGGTTGAACCCTACAAGGCGACTCTCGCGCATCAAAGAGCGCAGTGCCTGGCAAACGCCTGTTTTGCGCCGCAAGTGGCAATCCGGCCACAGCTACGGTGAACTACGGAGTTGGCGCAAAATCCCTCGTAGATTGAATGACTTGTGTGAAACTTAGGGGTGCCGCGCCCGGCCTTCGGCTGATTCGCGGGACATCTGCCCCCACGAATCCGCGAGTGGGAGGCCGATCGATCACACACCGCGTCGCAAAGCCCCGCAATTTCGCTCAGCGCCGAGGGCCGCGGAAGCGGTAAGTCCTTGCCGTCTGCGTCCGTTTCGGCGCGCGCGCACCTGAAGGATTCGCTTCGCCCCAAAAAATCCGGCCTCGCTCAGCGCGGCCTCTCGCAATTTTCGGTGGCATCCATAAATTAACGCACTCCCTCTGCACGCATCGTGGCGGATACCAGCCGAAGTGGCATGCTAGGGGTGACGTGATTCGCGACGGCTCGTGTGTAATTCAGCCAGCGAACGTAAAATTCAGTAACCGAAGTATCAGCTTTTGCCCCCACAATTCGCGCTTCCGCGCGTACCAGCTGGGCGCGGAGGGGTATTTCTTTGCCGGGAACGGGGACGTTGGAATGGGATATATGGCCATCGTGCTAGCGATTGTGGGACTCGTCACGGGCCTCATGTTCCGGACCAGGGTTCTGCTGGCGATTGTAGCGCTTCTGCTCCTCGTTTCAGTCGGCGTCGCGGTCAGCAGCGGATACAGCTTTCTCAATACCGCGTTAACGGTCCTGATTGCGCAAACCATCCTGCAGGCCAGCTATTTTCTGGGGCTGGTCGTCGCAGCCTCCTTTCATCGGCTGGTCCCGCGGCACGGATCCGTCGACGCGGCGCAGCCGATCGGCCTGGAGCGGGCGCTGGCAGGCGAGGAGCCCGCTATGGCTTTTGACACTCCGAGTAAAACGTCCCATTTGCCGCATCTGTTCGCTCGAGGCATTGCGCAAGATCAGTGACCCTGCCGGCAACCGTAAAGTCGTATCCCTGGTCCTTGAGAACGAGCACATAGCGACCGGCCGAAAGCGTAAAATCGGGCTTGTCAGATTGCACCAGCAGCATTTCGGGATTTCCGGCGATCGGCCGGACTCTGAATTCATAGCTGACGTTGCGGATATTCCAGGCATCTGAGACCGGCGAAAAGACCGGCTTGCCCTTGGCGTCGAAAGTCAGGGCGCGAGTCACGCGGGCGACTACGCGAACGTCCATCCGCTCAGGCGCGTTGCCGGCAAGGTCGCGGCGGAACAGGATGAACCTCGCCTTGCCGTCCGTCAGCGTCGTGCGGCTGGGCTCGTTGACGGGGGTGGACATCGCGATCCGCTTGTCCGGCACCCGCTCCGGCAGGAGCTGGAGTTCGCTGAGCGTCCCCTCGTTCAAGGCATAGATGCCGTAGTCGCTCGGCACCGGGAACGGCAATGCGTTGTTCGGCGGGCGCTCGGCCGCCTTGATGTCCGCGGCGGTGGAGGCCTGCTGAGAGGCAGCTGGCGGCGATGGCGAGGCTGCGGGCGTTGCGTTCTTCGGCCAGATCAGATGCGCAAAGTCCATGCGCTCAGCCAACGACGGCAGCTGCTTCCTGTAATACACCGAGCTCGCCACGGCGATAAACAGCACCATGCCGACGCTGAATCGGCCAAGCGTCGACAATAGCGCCCGCCGGCGGACTTCCACGACGGGCTGCCGGTCGGGATAGGAATACCCCCTCTGCGGCGGCAGAATGTCTTCCGGCGCGGGGCTGAGAGGGATCACGGTCGCGACCGACGTCGATGACGGTGTCGGGGGAATTGCCGATCCGATTTGCGCGGACGCAGCCGGTGGGCGAAGACGCTCCTTGTCATCGCGATTGACCGAAAATTTCTCTACCCCCTGGATCGCCGTTTCGAGCGCAGTCGCCAGCCGACTTCGTTCCTCTGCGTTGGCCCAGCACGTGTCGATCTTCATCCTGGCGCGGGCAAACTCGTAGATCGCCAGGCGCATCTGCGTGGGATCTTCGTGCACCACATTAATCATCCGCTGGAGAATCAGTGCGTATTCGATCTCCTGCGCATGGGGCGCGACCGCTTTGTCCTGATCGATCGTCGGAAATTCTGCGTTCATGATCGGGTTGGGCTGATCCATGGGACTGAATTTACCCCGTAATGACTTGAAACAACAAAACTTTCATAACTTCCCCGCCGCCTGGCCGGGTCATCCGGTCCGCATACAAGAGCCATATTGCCGCGACTTTAGGGCGCCTTGCATAGGCAACACATCGCCGAAAAGCGGCCCAGGACCGGCTTGACGCCGTCGCACGCGCTTGGCGAACCCGTGTGTCGCAGTCTATTGTGCCCCCCGCCTAGCGTCGTCTGAAAGCTATGTCGTCTGAAAGCTATATTGCAAGGATCAGGATATGTCGCACGTCACCAAGATCGTTTTCGCTGCAATCGTTGCCGCGCTGCTGGTCGGCCTATCCCATCCGGCCTCGGCTCACGGACGCCTCTATCCGCTCACCCGCTGCGGTCCGGATCTCGGCGATCTCTGCCGCCTTCGTGGCTACTTCAGTTCGCCGCCGTTCCACTACAACCTTGCGATCTACCCCGGCTGCATCAGGACCATTCGGGTTGAGACGCCCTATGGCGTCGAAAGGCGCCGGACCATCGTTTGCGGCGCGCCCGATAGGCAAATGATCTGGTGGTGAACCGCACGACGGGCTTACGATAGTCCCGATCGCGAAGGATGACGCTTGACGGTTAACGGACCGCGCCCTTTGTCGGGCCTGCGCCGTTTGTGGCCGGCGGGATTGGCGCGTTCCTGATCGCGCCATTATTGACGGAGCCTTGATTGACGCTTCCCGGCGACGTTGCGCCGTTGTTGCGCACAAGATTGCCGCTCCCGTCTCGCTGATTCGAGACCGCGGATTGCGCCCAGGCTGCGTTGCCGCAGGCCAACAGGCAAAATATCGCCAAGCCGAATCTCATTGGGTCCTCACTTTGTTGTCGGAGTTGTCATTGTCGGAGTTTGTCGGAACCGGCATCACGAGAACGGCCGACCAGAAACGAACCTCGATTGCCGGCGTCGCGTTCGGAACGAGAACAAGCCGCTGAACGCCAAGAACCCGGCGGTCTTCCCGAGAACCCGGCGGCCTCTCCAAAGGCTACCGTTCGTCCTGGCGGCGCCGCCGCGGCCTCGCCGTTTGATCTCCCAACGAGGAGACCTCAGTGGGAGACCTCAGTAGACATATGGCGCGGGAGGCGCGACAAAGACCGGCGAGTAATACATATGGCAGCGGAAAAACGGCCCCCAATTGGCGGCCGGATAGATGTAGCTGCTGGCCGACAACGCATTGCCGTGCGTATAGTCGTCGTACAGGTGGCAGCCATAGTGACTGTATCGATGATGGCTTCTCGCTTCCGCCTGCGCGGACGTGACCGCGGCGATGGCGATGACTGCGAGTGCAACTCGTCCCGCTTTCATGAAGCGCTCCAAAAGATCCGTGCTTGCGCAAGAGGCTTTGATTTCAAGAAGCCTTGATTTTCGGCCTCGTATTGACGGCCGTATTCTCACCACGCGGCCCTAAGAAGCAAGGCCGATTTGCGCCCCGCGACACCAGAGATCGCCGCGATGCGGCATCTTGTCCGGCGCGTTGTCCGCGCGGCGACCCGGTTCATCGCCGTATATCATCCTCCTTTACGAGGATCGCGCGCGAGGCTTCCGGATGCGAACTGCCTCGAACGCCACGCGGAGGCCGAAACCCCGGCCACCGCTGCGTTTGGAAACCCCGGCATTCAAAAGGCCCCCTTTCGGGGGCCTTTTGCTAGGCGACAGCGTCTTTCGCCGCTTTGACCGGCCTCGCTCGCACGATCTTGCGGGCGGGCTTGGCCTTGAACATCATCTCCTCACCCGTGAACGGGTTGGTGCCCTTCCTGGACTTGGTCGCCGGCTTCTTGATGACGACGAACTTCGCGAAGCCGGGAACGAGAAAGACGCCACTCTTCTTGAGCTCTTTATGACCGACGTCGGTCAGCGTCTCCATGACGGTCTTTACGTCCCGCTTGGAAAGTTCAGTGGTTGTCGCAATCTTTTCGATCAACTGCGATTTGGACATCTGGGTGGGCATCGTGTCTCCTCTGATTCGAACCCAAGGCACCTTAGACCATCCGGTAGGGCCGCTTGAGCCTTCTACACAGATTTGTTGAGCCTTGACGAGCCTAAAGTGCCTTAAAATAAGGGGTGAGTCGCGTCTTTTCGCAAGCGGCAAATGCCGTTCCAGGCTAAAAACCCCTATTTTTCCAGCAATTCTGAAGGCTGCGTGCCCATTTCGATGGGCGTCGATACCGCATCATGCACGCCAGGGGCTATCATCAGGCCGCCAGCCGTCAATAGGCCCGCGCGAAGTCGCCTTCCTGCTTGATGTCGCCAAACCCTGGAAAATGCGCCGTCCAGGCCTTTGCCTTGGCCTTTGTCAGGTCGCTGAGGCCATCGAGAACGGCGACGCCGTCCTTTCGCAGGCTCGCGGCGACCGCCTTGCGGTCCGGAAAATGACGCCGCACGGCGTCCAGCCAGATCGTGCGGCCTGCGAGAAAACCGCCGGCGCCGGCGGCATAGGCATAATCCAGCACACGCTCGAACCTGTCCGGCGCGGCGCCGCCCGACAGCAGCACCCAGGGAATCTGCCGCTGCCCGCAGATCGCTCCGATCGCGTCAAACTCGCGTTGCGCGGCCCGCGCCGCCGCGCTTCGATCGCGCGGCGGCAGGCCGTTGGCGGCAAGCGGACTCTCGAGCTTCATCAAGTCGACCGCGTATTCCGGCTTGGCGAATTCGCGCACGCTCTCGATCACCAGCGACGGCAGCTTGCCCGGCGATTCCACATAGTCCGCGGTGTGACTGGCGCTGCCGAGGAAAGGATAGACGAGAAGTTCGAGGACATAGGGAATGTCGTGGCGAGCGCATTCGGCGCCGATCTCGCGAACGAATGTCTTTTGATGCTGGTTGACCGCGGCCTCGGCATCGGGCCGATACCACGCCAGCACCTTGACGGCGTCGCCACCCATGGCACGGATCTTCTCCACGCTCCAGTTGGCGATGGCGCGAGACTTGCGCCCGCCAGCCGTTTCCTCGACGCGGTGCTCTTCCAGAGTCATGATCAATCCGCAACGCGCGGGCAACAGGTCGATCGCGGCCGGCACCGCGAAGTTCGGATCGAACAGCATCGAGCTGCAATGCGGCGCCAGCGCTTCGACCAGCAGCCGCTTCGCCGCCGTCACGTCATTATATTCGACCTGGTCCCTGGCGATGCCCTTCGCCTGTGCGATGGCCTCGAACAGCGGCGGCCGCTGGTCGAGCGCGACCATGCGAAAATGGCCGTCCGTATCCGCAAGACGTGCCAGGCCGCGGTTCTTTCCAATCGTTCTCATTCGTTCGTCCTCATGAATTCAACGCAATCATTGATGGTGGGAATACCGGCGCGGCCGCCCGGCCGCGTGCATTTCAGCGCCGCCGCGGCTGAGGCAAATGACATGGCGCCGGCGACGCCAAGGCCTCCGCCGATCGCGAGCGCGTAGGCGCCGTGAAAGACGTCGCCCGCACCCGTGGTGTCGACGGCGTCGACGGGATAAGCGGCGAGGCTTTTCAGTTGGCCTTCTTCGGACCAGCTCACCCCGGCCTGCCCGCGCGTCACCGCGGCGACACGGCAATTGAAGCGGGATAGTCTTGCGAGCGCCTCATCGCTGGCCGAGCCGACAAAGCCCGCAAGCGCGGGCTCGGAAAATACCGCGTGATCGGTCAGCGGCAGCAATTGCTCGAACACGCTGGCGTCGGCGACATCGCCATCCAATACCGTCGGGATGCCCAGCGATCGCGCCTTGCCGAACAGCGCGACCGCGCCCTCCGGCCAGCGCGGATCGGCGAGCACCGCGGACGCACCGGCGATCTCGTCGAGCGGAAGCCAGCCGGCGTCCGCCGGAAACTCGCCGCGGAAATTCGCGATCTGCCGCTCGCCCGAGCGGTCGACGATGATGCCGGACACCGAGGAGCGCCCGCCCGGAAACAGCCGGAAATGCCTGACGTCGATGCCTTCGCGCGCCAGCGCCGTGCGCATCTCGTGTCCTGCGGCGTCTTCGCCGCCGCGTCCCCAAAACGCCGTCGCGCCGCCGAGCCGGCTTGCCGCCACCGCCGCATTCGCCGCCATGCCGCCGCCGACCGTCGTATGGTCGAAACTCCTGATCTTCTCGCTGCCGCCGGCAAACAGCCCCTCGACGCGCCAGACCTGGTCGAGCGCGGACAATCCGAGGCAGATCAGCCGAAGGTCCTTTGCGCGCGCGGCAAGCTCGGCCGCCGCACTCGTCTTGCCGGATGGCTGGAGCTCGCTCACTGCAGCACCTGGCCGTTGTCCGCATCGAACAGATGCATCTTTCCAGGCTGCGGGCGCAGCGACAGGCGGTCGCCGACCTTGGGCCGCAGCGCCGGGTCGATCCGTGCGATCGCGGATGCGCCGGCGAGATCGAAATGAATGAGCGTGTCCGACCCGAGCGGCTCGACCAGCTTCACGACAATGCCGACGCCCTCGGCCGCAACGGCGAAATGTTCGGGCCTGATCCCGAGCACCGCCTTGCCGGCCCGGCGCAACAACGCCTCGTGCTTGGCATCGACGACCGCAGCCGTGCCATCATGAGAAAAGGCGACGATGTCGCCACGCTGCTCCACCGGGAAGAAATTCATCGTCGGCGAGCCGATGAAACCGGCGACGAACTGGTTCGCAGGCCGCTCATAGACCGCTTCCGGCGTGTCATATTGCTGCACGGTGCCGCTTTTCAGCACGACGATGCGGTCGGCCATGGTCATGGCCTCGACCTGATCGTGGGTCACGAAGACCATCGTGGTCTTGAGCTGTTGCGACAGCGCCTTGATCTCCGCCCTCACCTGCGCGCGCAGCTTGGCATCGAGGTTCGACAGCGGCTCATCGAACAGGAACACCTTCGGATTGCGCACGATCGCGCGCCCCATGGCGACGCGCTGGCGCTGGCCGCCGGAGAGCTCCTTGGGTCTGCGGTCGAGATAGGGTTCGATGTGCAGCAGGGCCGCCGCGCGCTTCACGCGCTGCTCGATTTCGGCTTTGGGTAGGCCGCGCAATTCGAGCGCGAATGACATGTTGTCGTAGACGCGCATATGCGGATAGAGCGCGTAGTCCTGAAACACCATCGCGATGTCGCGCCGCGCCGCCGGAACGCCGTTGACGCGATCCTGCCCGATGAAGAGCTCGCCCGCCGTGATCGGCTCCAGGCCTGCGATGATCCGCAGCAATGTCGACTTGCCGCAACCGGACGGGCCGACGAACACCACGAACTCATGATCGGCGATCTCGAGGTTGAGATCGGGAATGACGGTATAGCCGCCGTAGCGCTTGACGAGATTGCGGATCGCGATCGAAGCCATGATCGCCTAATCCAGCGCCAGCACGGGCTTGATCAGTTCTCCGGCCGCGAAACGCGCGAAATTTCGCGGCAGCTCCGGCAATCCGAATTCGCCGTCGACCAGGACGCGGTATTCGTCCTTGTAGCGGCGCAGCAGCTCGACGTTGGGCGCGAAGTCGCCAACCGGAAAATAGAAGGTGCGGATCATGTAGAAATCCTTGCGCCGGAACACCTTGCCTTCCTCGATGGTCCAGGGCGCCGCGTTCTCGCCGACCAGCACCAGCGCGCCGCGCGGCAACACCACCTCGATGCCGAGATTGCGCGCGGCATGCGCGCCCGAACATTCGACGATCAGCGCGAAGCGTTGCGACGTGTCGCCGACGGGATGCGCCTTGGCTCCGAACGACTGCGCGATTCTGAGCCGTACTGCGTTCGGCTCGGCGACGCGGATGTCGTCATAGCCCATGCTTTTCAGCGCCAGCACGACGCCGAGCCCGACCGGGCCGGCGCCCGTGACGAGAACGGGACCCGCGTCCTGCGGGGCAACGATGCGGCTGACGAACCGCACCGCGTGGCCGGAGGTGCCGATCACGTCGAGCAAGAGTGGCCCGAGGCTGTCCTCGATGTCATCAGGAACCGGCAACAGGCAATTCTCCGGCACGGGCACATATTCGGCGTAGCCGCCCGGCCGGTTCCAGCCGATCAGGCTGGACACCTCCAGGCACATCTGAGTGTCGCCGCGCCGGCAGGCTGCGCATCGGTCGCAATGCAGGGGAATGTAGACCGCGCAGCGCTTGCCGTGCATGGGATGCCCGGGCTGCTCGACCACGCCGAAAATCTCGTGCCCCGCCGTGAACTCGGCGCCCTTGTGCCACAGCTTGAAATCCGAGCCGCACAGCGCGGTCCGGGAGACACGAACGAGCACCTCGCCCGCAGCCGCCTCCGGCATCGCCACGCGCTCGATCGTGATGCGCTCGTTGCCGTGGAAGACGGCAGCGTTCATGATGGAATTGGAGAGCACAGAACCCGTCATCGCATTCGCCTAACCTTTCACCGCACCGAGCGTCAGCCCTGAGACCAGCCAGCGCTGCACGAGCGCGGCCAGAATGAGCGGCGGCAGCGCGATCAGCGTCGCCGCGGCCATCAGCACGCCCCACTGCGTCGAGCCTTCGCCGACAAAATTGAAGGCGGCTGCGATCAGCGTCTTGGTGTCCCCGTTCGACAGCACCAGCGCGAACAGGAAATAATTCCAGGAAAACACGAAAGCGAGGATCGTGGCCACCGCGATGCCAGAGCCGACCAGGGGTAACGCGATCCGCCACAGGATGCGCGTGACGCCGCAACCGTCGACCTGCGCGGCCTCGAACACGCTGCGCGGAATGTTGTCGAACGACGGCAGCAGCACCCAGATCACGATCGGCAGCGTAATCACCGCGTGGCTCAGGATCAGCGCGCTGTAGGAGCCGATCAGGCCGACCTGGCGGAACATCACGTACCAGGGCA
>WNFD01001038.1_pt1 | contig 69474 bp, 66 predicted proteins | sample 5400491 | NCBI WGS metagenome assembly WNFD01 (sample SAMN13153343, study PRJNA577476) | soil metagenome | isolation source: 120 cm saprolite under Douglas fir tree site 2 hole 2 replicate 2 | place: USA:California | collected 2015-04-18 | reverse complement strand
GATCTTCTTCGGCACGAACGGTCTGGGCATGGTGCGGGTAGATAGGCTGACAGGAGAGTGGGAAGTGCTGAGCTACGGGTTACTCGCTCCCGGGGTTGGAGCAGTCGCTCCCACGCCGCAAGGTATCTGGGCCGCCGCAAATGCGCGTCCGGGCGACCGGCGTGGCTTGACGTGGGTTGCGCGCGACCTCTCTGCGACCCGCACTTCAGAGGGCGGCGGCGCCGCTCTCGGTTTCGCTTTCCATTATACTCGCCGTCTACTCGCGATCGGCAATCAGCTGTGGCTCGCGACGGAGCAGGGCGTGCTGCGAATCGATTCCGCGACCTTCCAGTCCCGCCTTTGGGATCTCCCTCAAGCCACTGCGCTCGCGCGCGCGCGGAACGGAGTTTGGGTCGGCACCACGCGTGGCCTTTCCTTAATTACTGCCGACGACCAGATCGCGACGTTCGGTCCGAGCGCACTGCCGGTGCTCAGCCTGCTCGCGGTTGGTGACACGTTGTGGGTGGGAACATCGCTGGGGATGGGCCAGTTGGTTCCGGGAGCCGATGCGATCACCACTCCCGCGGAGCTCGTGGATCGCAGCAGCCTGCGCGTGCCTGTCTACGCGTTGACTCAAGTTCGGGACACCATCGTGATGGCCACTGAGCGAGATCTGCTATGGCGCGATCCGGCGACAAAGAGCTGGACGACCGTGGCTTTGCCGCTCTCCCTCGGAACGCCCACCGCGCTCGCGTTCGATCCGGCGCATGGCCTCTGGATCGGCGGCACACGCGGGCTCGGCCAGGTCGATCTCAGACGCGCGTTCGTGCAAGTGCACAGCGTGCCCTACGAAATGCCGGCCGCGGTCCGCGATCTGACCACTGACCGCGATTATGTGTGGGCGGCGACCGATAGCGGCTTGGTGCGGATTCGATGAACCTGGGTCCCGGCAAAGAATTCGATCGCATCCGCGCGATATTCAATCGTATCTCCGAGCTGTCGCCGGAGGCTGAGGGCCTCGGTGACGACTGCGCGCTCGTTCCTCTCGGCACCACCACGTTGGCCGTCAGCATCGACGCATCGCTCGAGGGCGTCCATTTCCGCACCGACTGGCTCGACTTCAAGGAGATCGGATTCCGTGCCGCGGGCGCGGCGCTTTCCGACCTCGCCGCCGATGGCGCGACGCCCCTCGGCCTCCTCGTCTCGCTCGGCGTGCCACCGCGGAATGGGAAGAACGGACCGGATCCGGCGGTCGAGATCATGGCCGGCGTCGCGAGGATGGCGAACAATCTCGGCGCGCACATTCTCGGTGGCGATTTGACGCGCTCCGAGCGCTACAGCGTCGACGTGTGCGTGCTCGGCACCGCCGAGCGGCCGGTCCGGCGGAGCGGCGCGCGCGAGGGCGATGCCTTGTGGGTCACCGGATATCTTGGTGGTGCAGCGCTCGCGCTCCAGGGTTTCCGGGAGGGCAAGCGCATGCCGGAGCAACTGCGGAATCGCTATGCTTGCCCGGAACCTCGGATCACTGCTGGGCGCTGGTTGGCGGAGCGTGGCGCCACCGCGATGATCGACATTTCCGATGGGCTCGCCGCCGATGCACAGCATCTGTCCGCAGCGTCCGCAGTCGGCCTGGAGATCAATCTGGAGCGGATACCCTGCTGGGAGGGCGTGGAAGCGATGGCGGCGATTGCCAGCGGGGAAGAGTTCGAGCTCCTGCTGACCATGCCGCCATCGTTCAGCGACGCGACCGCGTCCGCGTTCCGCGCCGAGACCGGCGTGCACCTGACACGCATCGGCAGGTGCTTGCGCGGCTCCGGCGGGCGCCGTGTTGGCGTGCGTCTCCTCGATCACAACAATCCGGTCGCGTTGCCCGCCGGATACGATCACTTCGCGTGACTGTCCGAACCCTCTGGTATTACGTAGTTCTTTTCTTCACGACAGTCCTGCACGCATCGACCGCGATCATCGCGGGCTTGTTTCGCGTCAAGAACCGGCCCGGCGGCGTGTACGACTGGAGCGGCACGGATTGGGCGCGCGACATTCTCAGCGCCGCCGGCACGCCGGTTGTCGCGTCGGGCCTCGAGCACATTCCTCGCGACCAGCCCGTCATCTACGCCTCGAATCATTCCTCGATGTTCGACATCTGGGCTCTCTTCGCCACGCTGCCAGGCTCCGTGCGCTTCGTGGCAAAGCGAGAGCTATTTCGCATCCCGGTCCTGGGGCGCGCGATGCTGGCGGTAGGGCACGTCCCGATCGATCGAACGGCACGCAAACGCGCCTTCGAAGCCTATGATGAGGCGGCGCGCATGATCCGCGCGGGCACATCCGTCGTCGTGTTTCCCGAGGGCACGCGCAGCCGAACCGGCGAGTTGCTGCCCTTCAAGAACGCGCCGTTCGGCCTCGCCATCGCGGCGCAGGTGCCGATCGTCCCGGTGTACGTGCATCACACATTCGAAATTCTTCCGAAAGGCGCGTGGCGTCTGCGGCCGCGGCCGATTCGTCTTGTCGTCGGCCCGCCGATTCCCACCACGGGTCTTCGTCCCGAAGACCGCGAGCGGCTGCGCGACGCGGTGCGCGCGGCGATGGTTGCTCTCCAGGCCAAGGCACGGTAGGGTTCGGGCCACAATGAGCACGGTCATCTCAGTCCACGCGCGCGAAATCCTCGATAGTCGCGGCAATCCCACGGTTGAAACGGACGTCACTCTCGCGAGTGGCGCCGTCGGCACGGCCGCTGTGCCCAGTGGCGCGTCCACCGGCGAGCACGAAGCCGTCGAGCTGCGCGACGGCGATCCCAAGCGCTTCGGCGGCAAAGGCGTCCTCGAGGCGGTCAAGAACGTGAACGAGGTGATCGGCCCGCGCCTCGAGGGCCTCTCGGCCGAAGATCAAATCGCGATCGACTACGCGATGCTCGATCTGGACGGCACACCCAACAAGGGTCACTTGGGCGCGAACGCGATTCTCTCGGTCTCGCTCGCAATCGCCCGCGCCGCCGCGCAGGATGCCGGCCTGCCGTTGTATCGCTATCTCGGCGGGCCCGTGGCGCACGTCCTGCCCGTGCCGATGATGAACATCCTGAACGGCGGCGCTCATGCGGCCAACACCGTGGACTCGCAGGAGTTCATGGTGGTGCCCATCGGTCCCGACACGTTCGGCGAAGGATTGCGCGTCGGCGTGGAGGTGTTTCACGCGTTGAAGAAGGTTCTGGGCAAACGCGGTCTCTCGACGGCGGTCGGTGACGAGGGCGGCTTCGCTCCCGATCTCCCCAACGATGAGGCGGCGCTCGAGGTGATCATGGCGGCGATCGACGCGGCCGGCTTCGAGGCGGGGAAAGACGTCGCCATCGCGCTCGACGTGGCGGCGTCGGAGCTCTATCAGGACGGCTCCTACGTTTTCAAGAAGAGCAAAGGCGGCCAGAAAAGCGCCGAAGAGATGATTGCGCTATATAAGAGCTGGATCGATCGCTACCCCATCGTGTCCATCGAAGACGGCCTGGCGGAGGACGACTGGTCGGGATGGGCCAAGCTCACCGAAGCCTTGCAGGACCGCGTGCAGCTGGTCGGCGATGACCTCTTCTGCACCAACGTCGAACGCCTGGCCCGGGGGATCGAGGAAGGCGTGGCGAACGCGATCCTGATCAAGGTCAATCAGATCGGCACGCTGACGGAGACGCTGCAGTGCATCGAGCTGGCGCGCGGCAACGGCTACGGCGCCGTCATCTCGCACCGCTCCGGCGAAACCGAGGACACCTTCATCGCCGACCTTGCTGTGGCGGCTGGCGTCGGGCAGATCAAGACCGGTAGCGCCTCTCGCAGCGAACGGATCGCGAAATACAATCAACTGCTGCGCATCGCTGAGGAGCTCGGCGACGTGGCTCATTATCCCGGCCGCCATCTGTACGGATTGTGACCCGCACCCGAGTTGCCGGCATCAGCGGAGGCATCGGCCTCGTCGCGCTGGCGCTGTGGGGCGGGGAATACAGTACTGCGGACTGGATCACGATCCGCCGGCAGCTCGCGGATGAGCGCGCGCGGGTGGCCGCGCTGCGCGTCGAGCTCGACTCGCTCGGCAAGCTCGCCCATGACCTCGAGACGAATCCGACCGTGCAAGAACGGGTAGCAAGAGAACAGTTCGGCATGATCCGCGATGGGGAAGTCCTCTAGCGCGTGGTTCCGCGCCAAGGAGGTCCGCCGTGAAAACCGTGTCTCGTTGGGTTCCGGTGGCGCTCGCCACGGTCGTGGGCGGCGCGCTTGCCTGCGGCGGCGGTGATTCGACTGGCCCCGAAGTCCGGGCAAGACGGACGACCGCAGTCGTGGGAGATTCGCAATCCGCGCCGACGGGGACGGTTCTGCCGATTCCACTCAGCTTCGTGGTCCTCGACGCTAGTGACGTACCGCTCGTCGGTGCGACCGTCAACTGGAACGTGGTGTCCGGCTCGGCAACGCTCAGCGCATTGTCCAGCAAGACCGACTCCAACGGCACGGCGAAGACCACCGTCACACTGGGCAACACGATCGGGCCGGTGGTTGTCCGGGGGACCGTCGGAACGGTTGCGCCGGTAACCTTCAATCTCGCCGCGGTCGACCCATGCAGCTACGCCGCGCCGTACACCATCGGCTCGACGGTCAACGGCGCGCTGACGACAAACGACTGTCACGTCTCGATTACCGGTGTCGGCTCCTTCTACTATGACTACTACGATTTCACGGTGGGCAGTCAGCAGGGACTGACCGCAACGATGACCTCGACGACCTTCGATACGTATCTCGAGGTCTTTGGAGGTCCCGACACCGCCCATTTTGATCTCGTCGCCGCCAACAATGATATCTCAGGGACAAATACGAATTCGTTGGTGCAGGCAATCGTGGCGCCGGGTGCGTATGAGCTCGCAGCGAACAGCAACCGGACGGATGCCACTGGGTCGTACACACTGACGTCAGCGGTTCGCCCGCAGACGATTTCCGGCTGTCAGGTGCTCTGGGTGACGCGCGGGATCGCGGTGAGCGATTCGGTCACCACGACCGACTGCGCGACGGATTTTCAGGGGAACGCAGGATACGGCGATGCCGTGGGGATCTTTCTCCGTACCGGATCGGTCGTCAAGATCTCGGAGCACTCGACGGCACTGAACGCGCAGTTGAAGTTGTATCGGGGCGATAGCCTCGGGATCCTACCACCGGTCGCGATCAACGACGACAGCGCAGCAGGTACGACCGACGCATTCATTAGTTACACGGTCCCGAAATCCAACACCTTCGTCATATTCATCGGGTCGTCGGGTGCGACGCAGATAGGCGCCTACACATTCAGCATTTCGTCGACCACGACGGCGGCCGGCTCGAAGGCGCGGCCCGAGCCGCTGCGCTTCCCACCGATGCCCAGTCACTGGCCGCTGCCGGCGGCCCGCAGGAACTAGCACAAGAGCCTCCCCTGCGCCGCGCACTGCTCGCGCTCATCATCGGCGTGACGCCGTGCGCGGCCCAGGACCGTCCCTGCGATCCGTCGGCCCCGCTTGGGCCCAGTCACGATCTCTATTGCATCGAGCTCATCGCGGCTCCGGGCATCAGCGGAGTCTCGGGCCGAATCGAGCTGGTGCTGCCGTCGAGTCCGTTCACCGTCGGACTGACTCCCGATGGCCGAACCCGCTACATCCCGATTGCCTGGCTCGCAGGTCTTGCATCGGGTCCCGCCTACATCGCCTGGGCAACACCGCCGCAGATGGATACCGTCATCAAGCTTGGTCAGGTGCGCAACGGTCGCGAACAACTTCCCGCAATCGATCTGGAGAAATTCATCGTTCTGATCACGGCCGAGCGAACGGTACGTGTGCGGGCGCCACGCGGAAAAATCGTGTTGCGCGGGCAGTCGCCGAGTACGCGGCTCTTCCCGCCGGATCTGATGGAGTTCTCGCTCGGCGCTGTCGGTCAGCGGGCTGCGGAGCATGCGGACCACATGCAAATGGACAGCGCCGAGTGGCCGATGGTGCCGGTGCCGCCAGGGATCACGATGCTGCCATCGGAGATGGCGTTGCGACCGGCGGTTGCGCCGTATCTCCCGCCTCAGGACAGCGCGGCTCCTCCCGCCCGAGCGGGCGAGCGACTGCGGCTCTCCGATGGCGACACGCTGCGGCTCGAGGCCGGTCTCGTGCGCCGCACGCTGAACGGCCGGACGTACACGATGTACGGCTACAACGGCCAGTATCCGGGCCCGCTACTCGAAGTCATGCGCGGATCGGAGATCACGGTTCTGTTCAGTAATCATTTACCGCAGCCTTCTACGATTCATTGGCACGGGATTCGGTTGGATAACGCGTTCGACGGCGCCGACAACACGCAAGCGCCCGTGGCGCCGGGAGCATCGTTCACCTATCAGCTGCGCTTTCCCGACGCCGGCATCTACTGGTACCACCCGCACGTGCGCGAGGACATCCAGCAGGAGCTGGGTCTCTACGGCAACATCGTGGTCCTGCCGCAGTCGACCCACTTCGGTCCCGTGAACGGTGAAGAGACGCTGATCCTCGATGATCTGCTCGTCGGTCCGTCCGGCCTCATCCCACTCGGCAGCGACTCGCCGACGCACGCCCTCATGGGCCGGTTCGGCAACGTCTTTCTCGTGAACGGCGAGCCGAGCTATCGATTGTCCGTGCAACGCGGTGAGGTGATGCGCTTCTATCTGACCAACGCGTCGAACACGCGAACATTGAACCTGTCCTTCGCGGGCGCGCGCATGAAGGTGATTGCGTCAGACGGTGGGCCGCTCGAGCGCGAAGCGTCGGTGCAGAGCGTGATGCTTGCGCCGGCTGAGCGGTACGTCGTCGACGTGCAGTTCGATCGACCGGGCCGCGCCGCGCTCCTGAATCGAGTTCGCGGTCTCGACCATCTCTTCGGCCGCTTTTTCCCGGAAGTCGATACGCTCGGCCTCATCACCGTCGGCGGCGAGCGCGTCACGAAGGACTTCAGCGTGCGCTTCGCCGTGCTGCGCCGCGATCCGGCAACCACCCGCGAGCTCGAGCCGTATCGCGAGTTCGTCGACCGGCCGCCCACCAAGTCGCTGGTGCTCACGCTCGAAACGCACGACCTCCCGTTCGTCACGCAGCGGTTGATGCAGCTTGACTCGATCTACTTCACGCCGGTCGAATGGGGTGGCACGATGCCGATGATGAACTGGGCGTCGACCGGGAAGCAGGTCCGCTGGGTGCTGCGCGATCCTGCCACGGGCAAGGAGAACATGGGTATTGCGTGGCGCTTTCGGCGCGGGCAGGCGGTGAAGATCCGGCTGGTCAACGAGCGTCGCGCCTTTCACGGCATGCAGCACCCGATCCACGTGCACGGCCAGCGTTTTCTCGTCCTGGCGGTAAACGGCGTGCCGAACGAAGATCTGTCGTGGAAAGACACCGTGCTGGTGCCTGCCGGTTCGGTGGTGGATATTCTGCTCGATACCACGAATCCCGGCGACTGGATGCTGCACTGCCACATTGCTGAGCACCTGTCAACCGGAATGATGATGCACTTCACTGTGGATTAGCGAGGACCATTTATGTACGCGCTCACACTTCTGCTCGCTCTGACTGCGCAGCGGCCCGATTCATTCGCGGCCAGCGTGCGTGAGTACATCGCGGTCGATACCTCGCTCGTTGCGTTGACGCACGTGCTGCTCGTCGATGGAACGGGCGCAGCTCCGAAGACCGATCAAACGGTCGTGATTCGCGCCGGCAAAATCGCAGCGGTGGGTCCCACCGCGTCGGTGCAGGTCCCGGCCGGCGCGCGCGTGATGGATATGACTGGTTCGACCGTCATCCCCGGCATCATCGGCATGCACGATCACTTGTTCTATACGGCGGCCGGCGGCCGGGCCGTGCAGATGGGCTACACGGGATCGCACCTCTACCTTGGCTCGGGTGTCACGACGATTCGCACGACGGGTAGCCGGTCGCCATACGCGGAAATCAATTTGAAAGACTGGATCGATCACGGCCTCGCGCCGGGACCGCGCATCCATCTCACCGCGCCATACATCACCGGCGAGCGGGGCGGTGGGGCGATGGCGATTCTGAATTCGCCGGAGGCGGCGCGCCGCTTCGTGGACTATTGGGCGTCGGAAGGCGCGACGTGGATCAAGGCGTATACCGACATCCGTCGCGCGGAGCTGGGCGCCGCCATTGAGGAAGCGCACAAGCGCGGCATCAAAGTCACGGGGCATCTCTGCTCGGTGAGTTTCCAGGAAGCCGTCGCGCTGGGCATCGACAATCTCGAGCACGGGATGCTCACTGCGTCCGATTTCACGACGGGCAAGCAGGCGGACGTGTGCCCCGTCAACTTGATGACGCAGATCAGCGCCTCGGATCCCAAGGGCGATGCCGGGCAGGCCACTATTCGCTCGCTGGTCCAGCACCATGTGTCGATCACGTCGACGCTCGCCGTGTACGAGCCGTTCGTGGCAGGCCGTCCCACGAAAGACGAGCGCACACTGCAGGCGATGGATCCGGAAGTGCGCGACAACTACATGAAGATGCGCCAGCAGATCGACTCGAGCGGCAATGGTTGGGTGTCGCTCCCGGCGTTCAAGAACGCGATGGCATTCGAGCGTGCCTTCGTCGACGCCGGCGGATTGCTGGCCGCCGGGGTCGACCCGACGGGGATCGGGGGCGCGCTGGCCGGGTTCGGCGATCAGCGCAACTACGAGCTGCTCATCGAGGCGGGATTCACGCCCGCCCAGGCGATCCAGATCATGACGTTGAACGGCGCCAGGATCTTGGGCGTCCAACAGCGGCTTGGGACCGTCGAGCCGGGCAAGCTGGCCGACCTCGTCGTGCTCCATGGCGATCTGACCGCAGACCCGTCGGTCATTCGCGGTGCCACGATTGTCTTCAAGGACGGCGTCGGCTACGACTCGGCCAAGCTGCTCGCGTCGGTGCAGGGGAGGGTTGGCGTTAACTAGCGACCTTGCTAGGTTTTTCTCCGCAGCCTGGCAGGGTAGCTCAGCTGGTCAGAGCACGGCACTCATAATGCCGGGGTCGCGGGTTCGAGTCCCGCCCCTGCTATTGGTCATCCAACCCACAAGGGGGCCGTCATGACGTTCCGCGTCCTAGTGCTCGCTGCCGGAGCAGTGCTCACCGCTTCTCTCCCCGCGCGGGCCCAGAAGCGCGGCTCCATTGAGATCGGGGCCTTCGCCGCCTACCTCAATGCGGACAACTCTCTCCCCGTCGGCAACGCGGTAGGCATCGGTGCCCGCGCCGGCGTGAACCTGATGCCGTATCTCGCGCTCGAGGCGGACATCGCGCACGCATCGAAGAGCGGCGCCACGTACCAGCCCATTCACGTGTGGCTCGTCTACGACATTCCGCCCGTGAGTCGCGCGGAGCTCTTTTTCGGCGTGGGCTATGTGCGGAATTCGTACACGGGCAGCTACAAGGCGGACGACAGTGGCGTCGGCGGCGAGTTCGGCATCCGGCACCGTTTCAGCAACATGGTCGCGCTGCGGCTCGACGGGCATGCCGATTTCATGCCGAGCGCCGCCAACCACTCGTACCTGGTCAGCTACAATGGCAACTGGGGAATCGGACTCGGCGTGAGTGCGTTACTGAATCGCTAACCGCAAACCTTGTCAGTGCGGACGCCCCGAGGATTGCTCGGGGCGTTCGCGTTCCCCCTACGGCTTCGCGGGCAGATCCGAATTAAACATGTCCGCTACGACCAACCACTTCCCATTGTCCTGCCGCCGCCGAATCTCCAAGAACTTCCCATGGTCTTCGATGGCCGGCCGCCCCGGAGGGGATGCAAACGTCATGTGATAGGTACCACGCACATACGCGAGATTGGCGCGGCCGTCAATCTCGATCGGCGATGCCGTGAAGTGACTGAGCGGCGGGAATGCCGCGATGAACGCGCGGATCGCTGCGCGACCCTGCACCATGCCATGGTTTGGCGGCATGAGGGTAGCGGTCTCGGCATACTGTGCGGCCGCCATGGAATCCCGATGCATTACGACATATGCGGTGAAACTGTCCGTCACGGCGCGCATGGCGGTCTTGTCGGTATCGAGCAACGGCTCCGCCTGGGGTTGGCACGCGAGCACGACGCCGCTGATGAGAACTCCGCTCAGTACGCGCATAGTCACTTTCCTTTCCAAACGACGGGCTTGAGGTGTCGTGACGTCTCGGCAGCGATTTGCTGTGCCTCCTTGAGCTTTGCCTCGTACTCCTGCCGCCATTCCGTCGGCATCTTGGACCGGAAATACGCCGCCGTCAACAGCGCACCCTGCGGCTCGAGACTCGCTGTGCTGCCACAACCCACCGCCATGACATCGCCGAGGAAAAGCGTTGAGCTTCCCGTGTCCATCACGTTGACCACGCGGCACTCGAAATGCGCGAAACACTCGTCCAGGACCGGTACGCCGAGCGTGCCGCGGTGGTGCGGAATACCGGCCAGCTTGTCCAGATCGCGGCCGCTGAAGAAGCCCAGCCGACGCACGATGTCGAACTGCTGCGTATGAAGCAGGTGAAGCCCAAAGCGGCCGGTCTCGTATATCATGTCATGGCTGTAATTGAACTTGTGGATGTAGACCGAGAGCCGCGGGAGCGATGGGACAATCGAGGCGCGCACCGCGGCGTCGGAGATCATACCGTTCTCCTTGCCGCGACGCTCCGCAGTGATGGCGACCACCGGAGATGTGAGATTGCGGAGGAGTTGGTAGGTGAGGTCGGGTTGGAGCATACTTCAAGATACATGTCAGCTATTGCCTCGCTTCCGGAGCGCGTGCGCGCGCACATTCAGCGCGGCAGACTCTTCCGCGAACCCGGCACCGCGATCGTGGCGGTTTCGGGGGGAGCCGATTCTGTCGCGCTCCTCGATTTGCTCGCCGCCGTAGCCCCGACCATCGGACTGTCGCTCGTGGTTGCGCATGCGGACCATGGGATTGCGTTGGAAAGTTGGAAAGTTGGAAAGGTGGTACAGCAGCTTGCTGACGGATACCGGCTGCCATTCGAATGCACGGAGCTGAAGCTCGGACCAGACACTTCAGAGACCGAGGCGCGCCGCGCGCGGTACGCCTGGCTGCGCGAAGTGCAGCGCCGTCGCAGCGCGACATACCTCGTGACCGCGCACCACCAGGACGATCAGATCGAGACGATCGTGTTGCGCGCATTGCGCGGCAGCGGACCGGCGGGACTCGCCGGCGTCGCGCAACGCGGCCGCGGTGGTTTGGTTCGTCCGTTGCTGCCGTTCACGCGACGCGAGCTTCTCGAGTACGCAACCGCGCGCGGTCTGCCGATCCACGATGACCCGGCGAATCGGGATCCGCGGCACCTCCGCTCCTGGGTCCGAGCGACGTTACTGCCGCTGCTCGACGCGCGTCTCGGGCCGAGACTGAACGCCGACCTGCTGGCAATGGGCCGTCACTTTGCGAGTGACCGCCGGGCGTGGGATCGAGTGTTGGATCTGCTGCCGGAGCTGGCGCTTGAGGTGCGGGATGGAGCGTTTGCCGTTGCCCGCGCCGTCCTGTGCGGCTATGATAACGAATTGTCGGTCGCGCTGTTGCGTGCGGCGGCCCGGCGGGCAGGGCTGGTTCTGGGGCCCGCGCGAGCCCGGCGACTCCTAGCGTTGGCGCAACGGCCGTCAGGGCGCGGCGCTCCCCTCGGCGAGGGCTGGTCGGCGGAAGTCGCGTTCGACCGGCTGCGGGTCAGCCGCAATGACAGCGAAATCGGCTGCGCGCTCGAACGAATCGTGCCGGCAGGAGAACGGGGCAGCGCGCTGTTTTGGGAATATGAAATCGCCTGGTCGCCGGCTCCGGCACCGGAACGATTCGAGCGCGCGACCTGGACGACGTGGCTGGACGATAGCGGATGGGAAGTGCGTTCGCCCACGCCCGGAGATTCGGTGGTTCCGCTGGGCGGCGTCGGACATCGGCCGCTGCGACGCCTATTAATGGAAGCGCGCGTACCGCGCACGGCGCGGGCCCACTATCCGGTAGTGGCGCGGGGTGAGACGGTTTTGTGGGTGCCGGGCATCTGTCGCAGTGCGGACGGCTTACCCGCGCCTGGAACTCGAGCGGTGAGGTTGGATGTTACCGAGCACGGCGCAGCTCAGGCAGACCGGAGGGCGTGAGCTCAAGCGCATCGTCTTCGATGAGGAGACGATCGCCGAGCGGGTGCGTGAGCTGGGCCGTGAGATCACCGATGCGTATCCCGATGGTGATCTGCTCGTCCTCGGGCTCCTGAAGGGCAGCTTCATCTTCTTGAGCGATCTGGTGCGACGGATCGAGCGGCCGTTGCAGGTGGATTTCCTCGTTGCATCGAGCTACGGCGAGGGCACGGTGTCGAGCGGGAACGTACGACTGGTGTACGACCCTGAGACGGAGCTGGAAGGAAAGCACATCTTGCTGGTCGAGGATATCATCGACACGGGCAAGACATTGAACAAGCTGGTCGGGCTGTTGCGTGAGCGCCGGCCGCAAAGTCTGGAGATCTGCGCGTTGTTGCACAAACATGTGGCTAAACATCTGGAGCTGGAAGCGAAGTTCATCGGATTCGATGCTCCGACGCTGTTTCTCGTCGGCTACGGCCTCGATCACGCCGAAAACTTCCGGCACCTTCCTTATATCGCGAGTCTGACGTAGATGGCCAATCGCTTGCCCCCGCCCCCGCGGGAATTCAACTGGGCCCGGATGCTGCGGACGCTCTCGTTCTGGGCGCTCCTGATCGTCGGGACGATCGCGCTGGTGCAGCTCGCCTCGAGCCGCCGCCGCGAGGAAGCCGAGATCACCTACTCCCAGTTCATGGAAGAGCTGAACGCCGGCAACATCTCCTCCGTGGAGATCGCCGACCGGCAGAAAGTGCGCGGCGCGTTCCAGCGGCCCGTCGTCGTGAAGCGCCAGACGGTCGAGCGCTTCAACGTGCTGCTGCCGTTCGAAGCCGATAACAAATGGGTCGAAGCGCTCGGCACCAAGGGCGTCGACGTGCGCGCGCGCGAAGCGGGCCAGTCGTTCGGCGTGGTGCTGCTGACGTTCCTGCCGTACCTGCTGATCTTCGGCCTCGTGATCTTCATGCTGCGGCAGATGCAGCAGGGCGGCAATCGCGCCTTTGCGTTCGGAAAGTCCAAGGCGAAGCTGCTTGCGGGCGACACGCCCAAAGTCACGTTCGCCGACGTCGCCGGCTGCGATGAGGCGAAGCAGGAGCTCGAGGAGATCATCGACTTCCTGAAGGACCCGCAGAAATTCCAGCGCCTCGGCGGCCGGCTGCCGAAGGGCGCGCTGCTCGTCGGGCCTCCGGGAACCGGCAAGACGCTGCTCGCCAAAGCGGTCGCCGGTGAGGCGGGCCGGCCCTTCTTCTCGATGTCGGGCTCCGACTTCGTCGAGATGTTCGTCGGCGTCGGCGCGTCGCGCGTGCGCGACCTCTTCGAGCAGGGCAAGGCCCACGCGCCCTGCATCGTCTTCATCGACGAGATCGACGCCGTCGGCCGCCACCGCGGCGCCGGGCTGGGCGGCGGTCACGACGAGCGCGAGCAGACGCTGAACCAACTGCTCGTGGAAATGGACGGCTTCGAATCGAATGAAGGCGTGATCCTGCTCGCCGCGACGAACCGGCCCGACATTCTCGATCCGGCGCTGCTGCGGCCGGGGCGCTTCGATCGGCAAATCGTCGTGGACATGCCCGATCTCAAGGGTCGCGAGCAGATCCTTCGCGTCCACGTGCGCAAGATCCCGATGGCGCCGGGTGTGAACCTCGAGCGGATCGCGCGCGGCACGCCGGGTCTCGCCGGCGCCGAGCTCGCGAACATCATCAACGAAGCCGCGCTGCTGGCCGCGCGCCGCAACAAGGCGCAGGTCGACATGCAGGACTTCGAAGACGCGAAGGACAAAGTGATGCTGGGCCTCGAGCGGAAGAGCCGCGTGCTTTCCGACGAGGAGCGTCGCCTGGTCGCCTATCACGAGGCGGGGCACGCGCTGGTCGGGCTCACCGTGCCCGACGCCGATCCGCTGCACAAGGTGACGATCATTCCGCGCGGCCGGGCGCTCGGTCTCACGGCCTATTTGCCCGAGGAAGAGCTGCACAAGTACACGAAGCGCTCGATCGAATCGCGACTGGCGATGGCGTACGGCGGCCGCGTCGCCGAAGAGCTCGTGTTCGGGCCGGAGAAGGTGACGACGGGCGCGGCGCAGGACATCCAGCAGGCCACTAATATCGGATCGCCGTGGGCGACCGCGAGCAGGAGATCTTCCTGGGCCGCGAAGTGGTGCAGCGGCGGGAGATTTCGGACCGCACCGCACAGCTCGTCGACGAGGAAGTGAGAAGCATCCTCACGCACGCCTACAGCGACGCGACCCGCATTCTCGCGGAGCGGCGCGCCGCGCTCGATCGACTCGCCGCCGCGCTGCTCGAGCGCGAGACGTTGGAACGCGAACAGGTGGAGATGGTGGTCGCCGGGCAGCCGCTGCCACCCTACACTCCGCCGACGCCGCCCACGCCGCGCGCCGAGACTGAGCCCGCGGAGCGGGAGAAGGCGCCGCGCACCGCAGGAGGCGTGTTGCGGAATCCGCCGCCTGAGCCAGCTGGGGCGTGACCGCTTCTCCGCCAGCGGCCGACTTTTCAAAACTCCGGATCAATCGCGACGACCCGCCGCCCGCGGTGACGCCGTTACTCCTGCTCAACGGGTTTCTCTTCGCGGTCGTGATGGGACTGATCGGCGGCTTCTTCCCCGCGTGGCGGGCGGCCCGGCTGCGCGTCGTGCAAGCGCTGCGATAATCTCCTCATGAAAGTCACCGCGCTCGCCGCGCACACGCCCGAGGCGGTGCGCGCGGCGCTCGCGGCGCGCGGCTGGGAATCCCAGCCCGCTTGGTTTGCCGCGACGGGCATCGAGCCGCTCGTCGTGCTGATCGAAGCCATCACCGAGACAGAACGCGAAGCGCTGGTGCACTGGGCGACCAAGTCCGGCGCCGATGTGCTGACCGGAGATGGATGGGCACTCGTCGCCGCCGCGGCGAGCCGGCTTGCCCCGCTCGCGCGCTACGATCGCGCCCCCGCGGAGCTCGCGCGGCTCGCGCTGCCACTCGGCCAGATTCTCGCGACTCGGGCCGAGCCGCCGCGATCATGGGCGATTCGGGGCGGGGCAGTCGCGCTCGACAAGCCGGTGATCATCGGCATCATCAATGTCACGCCGGACTCGTTCTCCGATGGTGGCCGGCTTGAGTCCGTAGACGCTGCACTTGCCCTTGGCGAAAAGCTGATGGCTGACGGCAGTCGGCTGATTGATATCGGCGGCGAGTCCACCCGTCCCGGCGCCCTGCCGGTACCCGCCGCTGAGGAAATCGCCCGCGTCATTCCGGTCATCGAGAAGCTCGTGAAACGCGGGATCGGCGCTGTTTCGGTCGATACGCGGAAGGCTGCCGTCGCGCGCGCGGCGCTCGACGCTGGTGCCGCCGTCATCAACGATGTGTCCGGGCTCAGTTTCGACCCCGGTCTCGCGCCTCTCGCCGCTGAGACGAAGGCGGGCGTGATCCTGATGCACATGCGCGGCACGCCGGCGACGATGGACAGCCTGGCGACGTACCAGGATGTCGCCGCTGAGGTCGCCGCGGAGCTCGCGGTCACCGCGACACGGGCGGAAAGCGTCGGGATTGCGCGGGAGCGGATCGTGCTCGACCCCGGCTTTGGGTTCGCCAAGACCGCCGAGCACAACTTTCGCTTGCTCGACGAACTGGCAACGATCGTCGGCGTGGGCTATCCTGTAGCCGTCGGCCTGTCGCGCAAACGCTTTTTAGGCGCGGCGACGGGACGGCCGGTCGAAGATCGCGATCGCGCGACGGCCGTCGCCTGTGCCCTCGCCTGGGAGCGGGGGGCGCGGCTATTCCGAGTTCACGACGTCGCCCTGACACGGGAAGCACTCTCACTGGCGAGCGCCACGATCAGCTCAACGTGAACGTAGACGCCTTCAAATTCCTGTCGCCGCGGCTCTGGCCGGATCTCTTCGAGATCCTGATCGTGACGTTCGTGATTTACCGGTTCCTGCTGTTCCTGGTCGGCACGCGGGCGCTGCAGATCGTGATCGGTCTCGTCATCCTGTCGCTGACCTACTTCGTCGCCGTGTTCCTCAAGTTCACGATGATCAGCACCTTGCTGGGCGTCGTGTTCACGTACGGCGCGTTCGCGGCGGTCGTCGTCTTCCAGCCGGAGCTGCGCAACGCGCTCGCGCGACTGGGCCAGTCTCGGTTTATGCGCGCCTTCTCGCGCGGCGACCGCCAATCGGTAGCGGAAGAGATCGCCGAGGCGCTCGATCGCCTGTCGCGCGCCGGCACCGGCGCGATCATCGCCGTCGAAGGCGACATCGGCCTCGAAGAGTTCATCACGACCGGCGTTCCCATGGAAGCGAAGGTCTCGGCGGATCTGCTGACCACGATCTTCACGCCGTATTCGCCGCTGCACGACGGCGCCGTCCTCATCCGCGGCGACCAGATCATCGGCGCCGGCTGCGTGCTGCCGCTCACACAGTTCAAGGTCGCCGACAAGTCCCTCGGCACGCGGCACCGGGCCGCGCTGGGGTTGTCGGAGGAAACCGACGCCACAGTGCTCGTCGTCTCGGAGGAGACGTCGACGATCTCCGTCGCGAGTCACGGGCTCCTGTATCGCCACCTCACACCGCCGCAGGTTCGCGATCTGCTCTCCGGTGCCGTCTCTCATCTCGAGGGCGGCGAGCGCGTGACACAGCCTGTTAGCTGATCCTTCCCGTCCTCCGTACCGGGAAGCGGCCGCAGTCGCGTTCCTGGTCCTCATCGGTTATGTGATCACGCTCGCGCCCACCGTCACGCTGTGGGACGCGGGGGAATTCATTACGGCTTCTAAAGTCCTGGGCGTTCCACATCCGCCGGGGACGCCGCTGTTCGTGCTGCTCGGTCACGTGTGGGCACAGTTCGTCGTGCTCGGCCAATACGCGTGGCGGACCAATTTGATGAGCGCCTGTTTTTCCGCGGCGGGCGCGGGGTGCCTCTTCCTCGTCGCGCAGCGGTTGCTCGCCGGGGAAGAACGGTGGCTGCGCATCGGCGGAGCGGCGGCCGCGGCGATTCTCTCGGCATTCACGTTCACCGAGTGGCAGAACAGCAACGAGACCGAGGTCTACACCGTGGCGACGTTCAGCATCGCCGCGATCTGCTGGCTCTGCCTGCGGTGGCGCGATCTGCGCGGCACCGAAAAGCCGACTCACATGCTGCTGCTGATCATCTACATCGCGGCGCTATCGATCGGGAATCACCTGCTCGCGCTGCTCGTGGGACCGGCCGTATCGGTGTTCATGGCGTACACGTTGCGCATGACGCCCGCGCTCGATCCGGCCCGGCGCCGCATCGAATGGGCCGAATGGGCGACGCTGACCGCGCTCTGGTTGACGCTGATCGCCGGAGGACTCGGCAGCACGATGCTGCTGATCTTGAGTGGCGCGCTGGTGCTCGGGGCGGCGGTGGCATGCTGGATGGTGGGATCGCGGGCCTTTCCGCTCGTGGCGCTCGGCGTCGCCGCCATCGGCGTGTCGATCTACGCTTTCCTCTATATCCGGTCCGGTCTGCATCCCATCCTGAACGAGGCGGATCCGGAGACGTGGGGCAATCTGCTCGCGGTGATTCGGCGCGAGCAGTTCGGCAGCCGGGGGATATTCGATAGTCCCTTATACTCTCCCGGCGCCGGGAATCCGGGACGGAACGCGACGATTCTGACTCAACAATTCATCAACTACTTCCAGTACTGCTCGTGGCAATGGGCGCGGTCGTTGCCGCTCGTCGCCATGGTGGCGGTGGCGTTGGTGTTCACGACGCTTGGCTTCTTCGGCGTCACGTACGCGCGCCGCAGCGATGCCGGCATCACCTATCTCCTCGGCACGGTGTGGCTGGTGACGGGATTCGGACTCGTCATCTACATGAACTTCAAGCCGGGCTTCTCGCTGTTCTGGAACCAGTATCAGACCATCGGCCAACATGAGGTGCGCGAACGCGACTACTTCTTTGTCGTGAGTTTTCAGGTGTGGGGCGTGTTCGCCGCGTTCGGGTTGGTGCGACTGATTCGCTGGGCGTCGCGCCAGTACGCCGTTGCCGCTCGCCGCGGCGCAGTCGCACTCGCGACGGTCATCGCGCTCCTGCCGTTCGTCTTCAATTTCCGGGCGGCCTCCCGTCGTCACGGTCCCGATGCGACCGTGGCCCGCGACGTCGCGTACAACTTGCTGCAAGCGGTCGAGCCGTACGGCGTGCTCTTCAGCTACGGCGACAACGATACCTTCCCCGTCTGGTACCTGCAGGAAGTCGAAGGCGTGCGCCAGGACGTCACGCTCATCAATCTCTCGCTCGCGAATCTCGAGTGGTACTTGAGGCAGCTCGCGTCGCTCCCGCTCCGTCCCTTCGATCCGGCCCACGCGCCGGCGATCTATCGGAGTCTCGCGCCCCCTGTGCCGCCCTCCCGTCCAGCGCTGCCCTTGACGCTCGCCGATATCGCGACGTTGCAGCCGTTTCGTCCCGCGGAGGACCAGGTTTTCCAGTCGGGCCCATTCGCCCTGCCGATCAAGAAGGGACAGGTCCTGCGGACGTCCGATCAAGTCATCCTCTACACGATCGCGGCCAATTTGGGGAAGCGGGCGGTGACCTTCGGCGTGTCGTCGGGCCGCGGTGCCTGGCTGGGCCTGGATCCGCACATCGTCTTTCAAGGATTGGTTTTCAAGGTTTCGCCACGCGCCGACACCGTGCGCCAGTGGATCCGCGGCATCCAGGGAACGATGGTGGATACCGCTCGCACGCGGTACCTGGCGGACTCCGTTTTCCAATTCGGGAAGTTGTTCTCCGTCGACACGCTCGAGCTCGATCCTGCATCCCAACAGGTCGCGACGTCGTTTTCGGTGCCCTTCCTGGAGCTGGGCAACGCGGCGGCAATCCGCGGTGATTCAGCCACCGCATTGGCCTATCTGCGACGGGGTTACCACCTCAATCCGAGCCCACAACTGGCCGAGATCATACGGACCCTCTTTAGGCGTTAGATTGATCGGCTATGGGTTTCGAGGCCCTCGCCGAGCGCCTGGATCAGGTGAGGGTCACGATTGCAAAGCTGACGCCGCACGCCGTGACGATTGTGGCGGTGACGAAGGGGTTCGGCACGGACGCCGTTCGCGCGGCGCTGGACGCGGGACTTCCGGACATCGGCGAGAACCGCGTGCAGGAAGCGCTGCAGAAGCAGGATGAGCTGCGCGATCTCACCGGGGCGCGCTGGCATCTGATCGGACACTTGCAGCGCAACAAGGCGCGCGCGGCCGTGGGACGGTTCGAGGTGGTGCATTCGCTCGACTCGCTGGAGCTGGCGACGGAATTGCATCGCAGATCATCGACGCCCCCCCCCCAGCGGGTGTTGTTGCAGGTGAACGTGGCGCGGGAGCCGCAAAAAAGCGGGTGCGCGCCGGAGGAGGCGCCGGTGCTGGCGCGGGACATCGCCGCGCTGGGCAATCTTCGCCTCGAGGGACTGATGACGCTGGCGCCGTTTACCGACGACGTGGATGTGCAGCGACAGGCGTTCCGTGGACTGCGCGTCCTGCGTGATAGAATCAAGGAGGAGGAAGGACTATGGCTGGGGAGCCTCTCGATGGGGATGTCCGGCGACTACGCTACGGCAGTCGCGGAGGGAGCAACGGTGATCCGGTTGGGTACAGCGCTGTTCGGTCCGAGATGAACGACGAAGCGTTTACCCTGACGCCGCTCGACATCCGCAAGCAGGAATTCCGGAAGACCCTCCGCGGCTACGACACGCTGGGTGTCGAAGACTTCCGGATGCGGGTCGCCGATGCGCTGGAGCGCGCGATCCGGGAGCGCCAGGTGCTCGAAGAGCGCCTCTCCGCGCTCACCGAGCAGCTGCGCGTGTTTCGCGAGCGTGAGAAGGCGATGAACGAGGCGCTGGTCGCCGCGCAGCAGCTGCGCCAGGATACGCGGGCGGCCGCGGAGCGTGAAGGACAGGTGATCGTGCGCGAGGCGGAGGCGGAAGCCAAGCGTCTGCTCGACGAAGCGCGCAGCGCCGAGAACGTCGTGCAGGCGAAGATGGCGGAGACGGAGCGGCAGTTTCAGCAGTATATGGGCGGTTTCCGGGCGCTGTTGGAGCGACAGCTCGCCGAGCTGCGCGCGCTGGATGGAGGGAGCCAGAAAGCTTGAACGCAGTCTCCGTGGCAGACGCGGTCCGCGCCGTCAAGACGCGGACCGCAATCGTTCCGGACGTCGCCGTCATCCTCGGTACCGGTCTCGGCGCACTCGCCAACGAGCTGCGCGCCGAGGCGTCGATTCCCTATCCCGACGTGCCGGGCTTTGCGACCTCCACCGTCGAGACGCATGCGGGCCGCTTGCTGCTGGGCACGCTCGGCGGCCGGCGCGTCGCGATGATGCAGGGACGCTTCCATCGCTACGAGGGCTACACGCTGCAGCAGGTTGCGTTTCCGGTGCGCGTCCTCAAGGCGCTCGGCGCCAAGACACTGATCGTCTCGAACGTCTCGGGCGGCATGCATCCCCTGTGGGCCACCGGTGACCTCGTCCTGATCTCCGACCACATCAACCTGCTCGGGGACAATCCGCTGGTCGGGCCGAACGTCGACGCGGAAGGGCCGCGCTTCCCCGACATGTCGGTGGCGTACGATCCGGAATTGCGCCGCCTCGCTCGCGCCGTCGCGCTCGACAACAAGATCGTGTTGCGCGAAGGCGTCTACGTCGCGGTGCCCGGTCCGAATCTCGAAACGCGCGCCGAATACCGCATGCTGCGCGCGATGGGAGCCGACCTCGTCGGCATGAGCACGGTGCCCGAGGTGATCACCGCGGTGCACCAGGGGATGCGCGTGCTCGGCCTCTCGATTATCACCGATACTTGCCTGCCCGACGCGCTCGAGCCGACGTCCGTCGAGCAGATCATCGCGGTCGCGCGCGGCGCCGAGCCGCGACTCGCGGCCGTGGTACGCGGCGTGTTGGAGCGACTGAATTAATGACGTATCCGCCGTCCGATCCAACGCAGACGATCGACGAGCTGGAAAAACAGCTGCTCGCCACGTGGAAACTCGAGCGGCTGTTCACGCGCGTCAGTGAGGCGACGCGCTACGGCCCGCCGTTCATTTTCTTCGAAGGCCCACCGACGGCAAACGGCCGGCCAGGGATCCACCACGTGTTCTCGCGAACCCTGAAGGATCTGATCTGTCGCTACCACACGATGCTGGGGCAGGGCGTGACGCGCATCGCGGGGTGGGACACGCACGGCTTGCCGGTCGAGATCGAAGTCGAGAAGGCGCTCCACATCAACGGCAAACGCGAGATCGAGGCGTACGGCGTCGAGCGGTTCAACAAGCTGTGCAAGGAAAGCGTCTTCAAGTACAAGACGGACTGGGAATCGCTGTCGGACCGCATCGGGTACTGGCTCGACTACGAGCATCCCTACATCACGTACAGCAATCCGTACATCGAGACCGTGTGGTGGCTGCTCAAGCGCCTGCACGAGAAGGCGCTCCTCTATCGCGGCCACAAGGTCCTGCCGTATTGCCCGCGTTGCGGCACCGCGCTGTCGTCGCACGAAGTGGCGCAGGGCTATGAGACGGTACAGACGAATTCCGTCTATGTCACCTTTCCGCTCGCGAGTGACACCGCGCGCCAGCTCGTCATCTGGACCACAACGCCGTGGACCCTGCTCGCCAACGTCGCGGTCGCAGTGCATCCCGACATCGAATACGGCGAATGGGAGATCGAGGGCGTCCGCTACATCGCCGCGGCTCAGCGGGCCGGTGACGTGCATGTGCACGGCAAACCGCTGGCGCAGGCGCCGCGCGTGGCCGGATATCCGGGCCGCGATCTCGTCGGCCAGAAATACGTGCGCCCGCTCGAGATGGTGCCGCTGCCCCAGGAAGGCCAGCGCGCGGTCATCGTGGCGGGCGCGTTTGTCAGTGCGGACGAGGGGACTGGGCTCGTGCACATGGCGCCCGCCTTCGGCGCCGATGACTACGCCGCCGCGCAGCAGTACGGCCTGGCGTTCGTGAATCCGGTCGCGCCCGATGGCACGTTCCGCGGGATCGGAGGCCGCTGGCCTGAGCTGGTAGGCAAGCTCGTCACCGACAAGGAGACGAATCGCCTCATCATCGAGCGGCTGAAGCATGACGGCCGCTGGATCGAAACCAGGCCGTACACCCATAGCTATCCACACTGTTGGCGCTGCGATTCGGCGCTGATCTACTATGCCCGGACCTCCTGGTTCGTCCGAACCACAGCGGTCAAGACGCGCATGTTGGAAGTGAACCGCGAGGTCGACTGGCATCCCCCGGAAGTGGGCACCGGGCGTTTCGGCGAATGGCTCGAGAACAACGTCGATTGGGCGCTCTCGCGCGACCGCTACTGGGGCACGCCGCTCAACGTGTGGGAGTGCGACGCCGATCGCGAGCATCGCGAAGTCATCGGCTCCTACGATGAGCTGGGGCAGCGCTGGGGCAAGGCGTTGCCCACGAACTTCGATCCGCATAAGCCCTACATCGACACCTATACGTGGGCGTGCCGCGAGTGCGCGGGCACGATGCGGCGCGTTCCGGAAGTGATCGATGCGTGGTTCGATTCCGGATCGATGCCCTACGCGCAGTGGCATTATCCATTCGAGCATCAGGCCGACTTCAAGGCGCATTTTCCGGCCGACTACATCTGTGAAGGCGTGGATCAGACCCGCGGCTGGTTCTACTCGCTGCTCGCCATCGGCGTCGCGGCGTTCGATGCGACGGTCTACAAGCACGTCATCGTCAACGAGCTCGTGCTCGACGCGCAGGGCCAGAAGATGTCGAAGAGCCGCGGCAACGTCGTCAATCCGTGGTCGGTCATCGAAGCGCACGGCGCGGACGCGGTGCGACTCTATCTGCTGGGGCAGAGCCAGGTCTGGCTGCCCAAGCGGTTCGACGAGCGGCAGATCCCCGAGGTCTCGGGCGGGTTCCTCAACACGCTGCGTTCTACCTACGACTTCTTCCGGCGCTACGCGCAGGATTGGCAGCCACCGGCAGAAGAGGACGCCACGCCTCCTGCGCAACGGCCGGCGGCCGATCGCTGGCTGCTCGCGCGCCTGGACGAGGTGGTCGCGAGCGTGCGCCAGTCGTGGTCGGCGTACGACGTCACGAGCGGTGTGCGAATGATCATGGACTTCGTGGGCGAGGACCTGTCGCGCTGGTACATCCGCCGCAACCGGCCGCGCTTCTGGGCCCCCGACCGGGCGACCGACCCCGTCGCGCTCGAGACCCTCCACGAGGCGCTGGTCGCTGCGGTGCGCCTGCTGGCGCCGGCCGCCCCCTTCATCTCCGACTGGGTGCACCGGGCGTTGACCGGGACGTCAGTCCATCTGGCGCCGTTCCCGGTGGACCGGGGGCACCGTGAGCCCGAGCTCCTGACGGCCATGACGACCATCCGGCGCCTGGCCTCGCTGGCCCGCGCGGCCCGGGAGTCGCGTAACCTCAGGGTCCGGCAGCCGCTCGCCCGGATGCAACTGGCCGTTCCGGCCGCCGCCCAGGGCCCGGCCTTGTCAGACCTGTTAGATATTCTGGCTGCCGAAGTCAACGTAAAAGACGTCCAGGTCGTCGCCTCCGATCATGATCTGGTGCGGTTGCGCGGCAAAGCGAATTTTCGGACGCTCGGCAAACGCTATGGCAAGGATACGCCGCGGGCCGCCGCGGCCGTGGCGGAGCTCGGTGCGGCCGATCTGCAGACGTTGGAGCAGGGCGGAACGGTCCGGGTCGGCGAGTGGGAATTCCGGCCGGAAGACGCGACCGTCACGCGCGAAGTCGCCAGTGAATGGCTGGTGCAGGCGGATGGTCCGTACGTCGTCGCGTTGGACCCGGGATTGAGCGACGACCTGATTCAGGAAGGCCTGGCGCGCGAAGTGGTGAATCGCGTGCAGCGTCTCCGCAAAGAAGCGGGATACGAATACACCACGCGCATCGAGCTAAGCATCGCCGGCGCCGCTGATGTGGTCGCCGCGACGCGCGCGTTTCAGGGGTTCGTCGAAGGTGAAACATTGGCGCGGCGGATGGTGTTGGGTGGCGTGCTGGACGAACCCGATTTGCAGCGCGACGTAGATATCGAGGGGCGCCGGACCACGATCGCGCTTCGGCGTCACGACGGACGAAAGGGCGGAGCGAGATAATGCCGACGAAATCCACGAAAGCGAAGAGCAAGGGGCTCAACAAAAAGCAGTTGAGCCATCTTGAGAAGCGGCTCCTCGAAGAGCGCGCGCGGGTGATCAAGGAGCTGGGCCACTACGGCGAGTCGTTCAACTCGAGTCTCCAGGCATCCGACGGCGACTTGTCGAGCTACTCGTTCCACATGGCCGATCAGGGCACCGACGCGATGGAGCGGGAGAAGGCGTTCCTCTTTGCCTCGCAGGAAGGGCGCTACCTGTGGCACGTGAACGAGGCGCTGCGCCGCCTCTACGGCACCCCGGAGCGCTTCGGTCTGTGCGAGCAATGCGGCGAGCCGATCGGCTTCGATCGCCTCGACGCGCTCCCCCACGCCCGCCTCTGCATCAAGTGCAAGGCCAAAGAGGAAGATGGAAAGCGCCGCTGAGCGACGGTTGTTCTGGGGCACGGCGACCGCGGTCGTCGTCTCCGACTTTGCCACCAAGCTCATCGCGGAATCGTTCCTGGCGCGGCGCCTGCCGCTGTCGGTGCTCGACGACGTCGTGCAGCTGCGCCTGGTGTACAACGAAGGCGCGGCGTTCGGACTGCATCTCGGCGACAACTCCCGCTGGATCTTTCTCGGACTCGCGATCGTGGCGCTGGTGGTGCTCGCGTCGCTGGTACGCGGCACCCGGCCTGGCGATCGCTTCCGGCTCTTGGCGCTGGCGCTCGTCTGTGGCGGCGCCGTCGGCAATCTCATCGACCGGATTCGCAGCGCGCAAGGAGTCGTCGACTTCGTCGACATCGGCCTCGGCTCTTGGCGCTGGCCCACGTTCAATGTGGCCGACTCCGCGATCACGATCGGCGCCATCGCACTCGGGCTTTCTCTCTGGCAGGAAGGCCGGGCGCAGCATCGCGCGAAGGAGGCTCGCGCCGCAGAACCTTGAACATCACCTTTTGTGTTGTTGCCCCCACCGAACGTTTAGATCGATTCCTCGCTGACCAGCTCGCCCTTTCTCGTACTCAGGCCGGACGCCTCATCGCCGACAAGCGGGTAAGCGCGCGCGGGAAGGCGTTGCGCGCATCCGCGATCCTGGAACGCGGCGCCGAGGTGACGGTCGAGTTTGCTCCGAACGAACCGCCGCCGCGCACCTACGCGCCCGCTCATGCGGAACTGCGCTTCGTCTACGAAGACGAGCACCTCGCGGTGCTCGATAAGCCTGCCGGCCTCGTCGTCCATCCCGGCCCCGGCCACTGGGACGACACACTCGTCAACGTACTCATGGGGCGGGGCACCGAATTATCCGCGGGGTCGACCGAAGGCCGACCCGGCATCGTGCACCGGCTCGACCGCGACACATCCGGTTTGCTCCTCGTGGCGAAGAGCGACCTCGCGCACCGGCGGCTCGCCGGCGCGATCGAGCGGCGCGAGGTGAAGCGCGTCTATGCGGCGCTGGTCTGGGGCCACCTCCGCAAGAGTCCCGTCGACATTGAAGCGCCGATCGCGCGTCATCCTAAAGAGCGCAAGCGCATGACCGTCGCAGAGGGGGGGCGACACGCCGTCACGCATGCCGCACTCGTCGCGCGATTCGCTCATGCCGATCTGCTGCGCGTGCGCTTGGGTACGGGACGCACGCACCAGATTCGTGTGCATCTCGCGCACGTCGGTTCCCCGATCATCGGCGATCGCGAATACACGTTCGGCGGCAGTCGCCGCGTCACGCCGTCAGCGCGGCCGGAAGCCGAGCGGCTCGAAGCGCTCGCACCGCGGCAAATGCTCCACGCGGCCGCGCTGTCGTTCGCGCATCCCGTGAGCGGCGTGGCGCTGTCATTGACATCGGAATGGCCGGAGGATTTGCGGCCCGCGCTCGCTGAAGCGGCGGGTGATGTGAATTTGCTTGCTCAGCGCAACCCCTTGCAGTATCTTGGCTTCTTCGCATCCGATGAATGACGGAAGCCTCGCAACCGCGCGTTTGCTCGTGTTCCGTGTGGGAACGCTGGCGTGTGCGGCCGAGGTAGACCAAGTGCGGGAGATTCTCCCGCGCCTCCCAACGACGCGTATTCCGGGCGCGCCCCCGGTCGTCGCGGGGCTCGTGAATGTCCGAGGCACCCTGGTGACGGTCGTGGAAGGGTGGCGTGCGTTAGGGCAGGCCCCACCTTCCGCCTCCCCGGAAACCCCCGTCGGCAGTGCTGCCCCGGGCTCGACCATCATCCTCGAAGTCGCCGGACGTGACGCGGATAACGGGGGAGGAACGCGCAAGCTGATAGGCTTTACGGTCGACGAGGTGATCGACCTGCTGGCTGGAGGCGATTCGACGCTCGAAGGTCGCGAAGGGCTGCCGGGCGTCGATCCCACGCTGGTACGGGCGGTAGGACGGAGGGCCCGCGGTGATCTGTTCATCGTGTTGGACGTCGCGGCATTGTTGGGCCCGATTCTGACTACTTAAGGAGCGCGCAGTGAGCCACACGGTTCTCGTCTGTGACGACGCCATCTTCATGCGCACGATGATCACCGACATCCTGGCCCAAGCCGGGTTCGAGGTCGTCGGCGAGGCGGAAACCGGTACCCAGGCCGTCGAGAAGTACCGGCAGCTCAAGCCCGATCTGGTCACGATGGACATCGTGATGCCGGACATGGGCGGTATCGACGCCGTGCGCGAAATCGTGAAGCACGATCCCGACGCCAAGATCCTGATGTGCAGCGCGATGGGCCAGCAGGCACTGGTCGTCGAAGCCATTCAGGCGGGCGCCAAAGACTTCGTCGTCAAACCGTTCCAACCCTCCCGCGTCCTCGAAGCCGTCCAGCGCGTGCTCGGCTAGCTCCCCATGGACCTGTCGCAGTACGCCGAGCTGTTCCTGGCCGAGAGCCGCGAGCACTTGAGCGCGTGCAATCAATTGTTGCTCGAGTGGGAGCGTCACCCGTCGGCGGCGGAACCGCTTGGCGGCATCTTCCGCGCCGTCCATACCGTGAAGGGCATGGCGGCGACGATGGGGTACGGCCGCGTGGCCGACCTCGCTCACCGCATGGAGAATCTGCTCGATCATCTGCGTCGCGGCGGCAAGCCTCCCACCGACGACACGCTTCAATTGTTGTTCCGCGCGACCGACGCGTTGGAAAAGTCCGTCGACCTCGCCGTCGCCGGTCGCGAGCGCGAGCTGGACATCGCGGCGCTGCTGACGGAGATCGATCGTGCAGCGGCAAAGCAGGCGCCGCGTGAGACGCCCAAAGCCGCCGCTGCGGCCCCTGCCGCCCCTCTCGTCCCTGCCGTCCCAGAACCCGGTTCCGGTCGCCTGGTGCAGGTGACCATCCGCGCCGAGGCCCCGCTCAAGGGCGGCCGGGCGATGCTGATCATCCGCAAGGCGCAGAAGCTCGGCGGCGTGCATCGCATCCAGCCGCCGCTGGCGGCGTTCGAAGCGGACGACTTCGACGGACGGTTTGCGTTCGAGCTCGACAGCGGCGCTGCCGCCGCGCAAATCGAAACGGCGATTCGCGGCGTTGGCGATGTCGAGGCGGTGACGATCGGTGGCGGAGAAGAGGCCCACGTCACGCCGGCTGAAAGCGCGGCTGCCGTGGCTGGTCGCAGCAAACATATCCGGGTCGATCTGCGGCGCCTCGATACGCTGATGGACCTGATCGGCGAGCTCGTCACCGCGCGGGGACGGCTGAACGAATTGGCAGCGCGCTGGGTCGGGCAGGATCCGGCGATCGACGACGTGGCGATTCAGGTCTCGCGCCTCTCCGCGGATCTCCAGAGCGAAATCATCCAGGCCCGGATGACGCCCGTCTGGCAGGTGTTCGATCGCTTCCCGCGTCTCGTGCGCGACGTCGCGCGCCAGCTTGGCAAGCAGGTGGAGTTCCGCGTCGAGGGAAAAGAGATCGAGCTCGACCGCGCGATCCTGGACGAGCTCGGCGATCCGCTGGTGCATCTGCTGCGCAATGCCGTCGACCACGGGATCGAAACGCCGGCGGAGCGCAAGCGCCGCAAGAAAGATCCGGAAGGTGAGATCGTCCTCGCCGCGGTGCGCGAGCGCTCCAGCGTCGCGATCAGCATCAGCGATGACGGGCGGGGGATCGATCGCGCGCGGATTCTCGACAAGGCGAAGCGCGAGGGGCTCGTCGGACCGCACGTGGAGTCGCTGTCGGACGATCAGCTGCTGCGCGTGCTCGCGCGGCCCGGGTTCTCGACGGCGACCGCGGTCACGAACGTCTCGGGCCGCGGTGTCGGCATCGACGTCGCCATGACACGCATTCGCACGCTCGGCGGTTCGATCGAGATTCGCACGGAGCCGGGGAAGGGGACCGCCTTTGTGCTGCGGCTGCCGGTCACGCTCGCGATCGTGCGGGCCTTGATCGCCGCCGTCGGCGCGGAGCGGTACGCGCTGCCGCTCACCTATGTTGCCGAGACGGTCGAGTTCGGGACCGTGCCTTTGACGACGATGGAAGGCCGCGACGCGATCGTGCTCCGCGACCGCGTCGTGCCGCTGGTGGATCTCAGAAAGCTTCTCGAAACGAATGGCGCCGCCACTGCGCCGCCCCCCCCCCCTCGTCGCCCAGTGATCGTGCTGGAAATGGGAGAGCGCCGCGCCGGGATTGTGGTGGATGGTATGCTGAGTCAGCAGGAGATCGTGGTGAAGGGATTCGAAGCGCCGCAGGGCACGCTGCCGATCTTCAGCGGCGCGACGATCATGGGTGATGGAGTGCCGGCGCTCATCCTCGATGCCGCCGGTCTGGTCTAGAGGTCGGGGGATATCATGGAAGATGTCCGTGATCTGAAAGCGCTGCAGCTCGACGCGCTGAAAGAGGTCGCCAACATCGGGGCGGGCCACGCCGCGACGGCGCTGTCGCAGCTGACGCACCGCCGCATCATGATCTCCGTGCCCGAGATCAACATCGCCCGGCTCGAGGAAGTGCCGAGTCTGATCGGCGATCCGCAGGAAGTCGTCGCCGCTGTGCTGATGCACATGCTCGGCGATCTGACGGGGCGCACGCTGCTGCTGTTTCCGGAGTCCGTGGGTCGCAAAGTGTGCGACATGCTGCTCAAGCGGCCTCTTGGCACGACCACGGCCTTCGAGACAATCGAGCAATCCTGTCTCAAAGAGTGCGGCAATATTCTGTCGGGCGCCTACATGAATGCGCTCTCGGAGTTCATGGGGATGCTGCTGCTGCCGTCCGTGCCCAGCCTCGTCGTGGATGTTTCGGCCGCCGTCCTGACGACCACCTACCTGAACTTCGGCCACGACCGAGACTTCGTGTTTTGCGTCGAGACGGAGTTCAACATCGACGCCCGAGACGGGATGCGCGGCCATTTCCTGCTCCTGCCCGACCTGGCGTCTCTCAAAGCGATCTTCGACGCCATTCGACTCACGTAATCCGTGACGTCCCCGGGAGCGGTCTCCGAACGCGACCTCGCGGTCCTCCGCTCCTTTGCCCGCCGCATCGATCCGTCGGACGCGGGCGCGCACAACAACCTCGGCGTCCTCTACTACCAGAAGGGCCTCGTCCCCGAGGCGATCGAGCAGTTCACGCGCGCGCTCGAGCTCGACCCGCGCATGCAGGTCGCCCAGCGCAACCTCGAGATCTCCTACCACAACACTGGTTTCTACGACCGGCGCGTCGCCGAGCTGCAGGAACGACTCCGCCGGTCGCCCGACGAACGCGACGCGCGCTGGGAGCTCGGCCGCACCTATGCGATCCTGGCCGCGTACGAGGAGGCGGTTGCCGAATTCGAAGAGCTGCTCGCGCATAAGCCGGATGACGTTGCGGCCATCATTCAGCTCGGCCTCGCCGAGAAAGCCCGCGGCCGGCTGGAAGTCGCGACGGAATGGTTGCTGCGCGCCGCCGAGGCGGAGCCCGATTCGAGCGTCGTGCAGTTCTATCTCGGCGAGGTCTACTACAACCGTGGACTCAACGAACCGGCGTTAGGGGCGCTCGAGCGCGCGGTCGCGCTCAATCCCGACAACGCCAATGCGCACTACTTGATGGCGTTCGTGCTCGGCGACATGGGGCGTCATCAGGATGCGCGCGCCGCGTCCAAGCGCGCGATCCAGCTCAATCCGCCGCTGGCACGCGCCCAGACCAACCTGTCGCTCGAGCGCTATCGCGCCGAACGGCAATCGGCCGAGCAGCGGTTGCGGGACATGCCGCCTCCGGAGGTCGCCGAGGGCGCCGAGCTCGCGCATTTCAATCTCGGCCTCGCGTTCCGGCAGAAAGGCTACTACGCGGAGGCGTTGCGCGAATACCGCCTCGCGATCGAGCGCGGCGAGGATCGCCGCCTCGTCCGGCAGGCGATGGCCGAAGTTCACCTCCTGAAGCGCGACTTCGACGACGCGCTCGAGCTGTATGAGTCGCTGATCCATGACGTCCCCGACTCGCCCAAGCTCTGGAACGAGCGCGGCGTGGTGCTGCATCAGGCGGGACGCACGAGCGAAGCGCTGACCTCCTATCGGCAGGCGACCGAAGTCGATCCGCGCTACGCGCTCGCCTGGAACAACGTGGGCGTCGTGCTCGCGCACCAGAGCGATACCGAAGAAGCGATCGACGCGTTTCGGAAAGCGTTGCAGCTGTCGGCGGAATTCATGGGCGCTCGACTCAATCTCGCGCTGCTGCTGACGCACCTGCGGCGGTTTCAGCTCGCGCTCGAGGCCTACCGCCAGGTGCTCGCGGGACAGCCGGCGTCCGCGCCGGCGTGGAACGGCGTCGGGCTCGTGTTGGTCGAGCTGAAGCGATTTACCGACGCGCGCAACGCTTTTGTGCGGGCGGTCGAAGCCGATCCCCAAAACGCCGGCGCGCATTACAACCTGAGCTTCACGCTTTCGAATCTCGGGGACTTCGACGGCGCGCTGCGGGCGACGAAGCGGGCGCTCGAGCTCGATCCCTATTACGTGTCGCAGAAGTTCTCGCTCGCGATCGATCTCCAGTACGAGACCGTCTCGATCGGCATCGTGCCGGAGATTTCGGCCGACGTGCAGGCGGAGAATCTGGGCGGCGAGTTTGCGTTCGATCAGCGGCTCTTGGACAACATTTTTCAGGAGCTGGCCCCTCCCGCCGCGACACCGCAGGCTGTGCCGGCCGGGCTCGCCAAAAAGGCGAAGGACGATCCACTGGCGCTGGCGCGCGACTACGCCGGCAAGGGCATGATGGACCTCGCGGTCGCCGAAGCCATGCGCGCCGTGCAGCGCGGCGCGGACCGCGGGCAGGCCGCCACACTGGTCGGCGACATCTATGCGCGCCGCGGCCTGCACGGCGAAGCGCTGGAGCGCTATCGCGAGGCGCGGACGCTCGACGGCGCGAACGCCGCCGCGGCGCTCGGCGAGGTAAAGAGCCTGCTCGCCGTGCAGCGACCGGCCGAAGCGCTGCCGCTGGCCGAAGAGCTGGTCGCCAAGTCTCCCGAGGACGTGGAGGTGCTGGTAGCGGTGGCACGGGCGCGGGCCGCCGCCGGCGATGCCGCCGGCGCGCTCACGGCGCTGCGCCAGGCGCAGACGCGAGCGCCCAACCGTGCCGATCTGCACAAACTGCAGGGCGACATCGCGCTCAAGGTCGGCGACCGGCAGGGAGCGCGGCACGCCTATCGCGCGGCGCTCGAGCTCGATCAGGGCTTCGTGCAGGTGTGGCTCGAGCTCGGGCGCCTGCACGAGCAGGACGAGGAATGGGAGCAAGCGCGGCGCGCGTACGAAGAGGCGCTCGAGGCGTTGCCCACATTTCACGAGGCGGCGCTGGCGCTCGCCGATCTGCTGCGCCGCTCGGGCAGCGTCCGCAGCGCCATCGTTCGCCTCGCCGAAATGCTCGAGCAGGATCCGTACGACCTCGACGCCCTGCTGCTCCTGGGACGCGCGCTGCTCGACGATAAGCGCAACGCGGAAGCACTGGAAGCGTTCCGGCGCGCGCTCAAGTTCGATACCGATCACACCGGGGCCCTGTTCTATCTGGGCGCGACACTCGCGCGGCTGCAGCGCTACGGCGAGGCGGTGGACGCCTGGGAGCGGGTGACGCGGATCGATCCCGGCGGTCCCTTCGCGCAACGCGCGCGCATCCATGCACGTACCGCGGTCGACTTGCAACACATCTTCTCCACGTCGGACGCGGCCTGATGGCGATCGAAGGACCGTTACGCGAGCTCGGGATTCACGACGTCTTCCAGCTCCTCGACCTGAGCCGGAAAACGGGGGCGCTGCGCGTCACGTCCGAGCTGCGCCATAACGAGGGGACGATCTACTTCGACAGCGGCGTGATCGTGTCGGCGGAGATTCGCAGCAATCCGCATCCACTGGGTTCTCTGTTGCTGCGCACCGGCAAGATCACCGAAGCCGATCTCGAGCGCTCCCGTGACATGCAGCAGCGCCAGGGCGACAAGCGCCGCCTCGGCGAAATCCTCGTCGCGCTGGGCGTGATCACGCAGCGCGAAGTCGAGCGGCAGATCCGCTTCCAGATCGAAGAAGTCGTTTTCGAGGTCATGAGCTGGAACGAAGGCTACTTCTCGTTCAACGAACAGCCGGAGACGAAGGTCCCGACCGAGGTGTCGGTCCGGATTCCCGTTGAGGCGTTGCTGATGGAAGGCGCACGGCGTATCGATGAGTGGTCGCGAATCGAGAACCGCATCCCCCACGTCGGTGTGATTCCGTCGCTCGCGCCGCCGCCGGAGAGCGGCAGTGGCGAGCTCGACCTGCTTCCGCCCGAGTGGGAAGTGCTCGCGCTGGTCGACGGCCAACGGTCCGTGCGCGGCCTGGCAACCGAGCTGGGGCGTTCCGACTTCGAAGTCGCGAAGACGCTGTTCGGCCTGGAGAGCGCGGGTGTCATCGTGCTCGTCGATCCCGGCCACACCAAGCGCTCGCATGGCGGCGCGCGCAGCCCCGTCGGCGACGCCGCCGAGCTGGTCGCCAGGGCCGAGCGGGCGCTGCAAGCGAAGGATCTGGACGCAGCGCGCGCCGCTGCCGAGCAGGCGGGAAGCATGCAACCGCACGATGCGACGATTCACCTGCTGCTGGGGCGGATTCACCTGGCCCAGGGACGCAGCTCGACCGCGGCCGAGGAGCTGCGGCGCGCGTTGCGGTTGGATCCGCAGCTCGCCGCCGCGCAGCGCCAGTTGGGTTACGCGCTGGTTTCGATGGGCCGGTTCGCCGAGGCGGTCGATAGCTGGGATCAGTGGGAGCGGCTCGCCGGTCGTACGCCCGAAGAGGAGGCGCAACGGTCCGACGTCGAACGGGCGCGGCAGGCGGCGCGGGTGTTCGCGCATGGCTGACGATATTCGCGCGCTCTCCGCGCAGCTGGCGCAGGATCCGCAGAGCCTCGTGTTTTTGCGGCTCGGCGAGGCGCTGCGCCGCAAGGGGCAGCTCGATGCCGCGCTGCGTGTGGCGCTGAACGGCCTGGAGCGCCATCCGCATCTCGCCGACGCGCACGATCTGTACGCGCGAATCCTGACGGACAAACGCGAGTACGAGCGAGCCTTCGACGAGTGGGACATGGCAGTACGGATCGCGCCGAATCACACCGGCGCGTTGAAGGGACTCGCGTTTCTGTACTTCAAGGTGGGCGACCTGGCGCAGGCCGAGTCCCATCTGGAGGCCGCGCGCAAAGTCGAACCCGACGACCCGAGTATCGACCAGGCGATTGCAATGATGCGTGCGGGAGGGAGTCCGCCCGCACCGGCACCCCCACCGGAACCGGTCGCCCCCCCTGCGCCGGCCCTCGATGAAGCTCGAGTCTTCGCCGGCCTCGAGGGCGCCAACGAAGGTCTGTTGCTCATCGACGGCGCTGGGCGCGTTTTGGGCGGGGCGTTGCGGGATAGGGCCGGTGCCGATGTGACGGATGCGGTCGCGGCCTATCTCGCCGGCGTCTCGCAGGAGGCGGCACGCACCGCGAAGCTGCTTGGCCTCGGCGCCTGGAACGGACTGTCCGCGGAGGGCCAGCAGGGCAACGTGCATCTCGGCCATCCGACGCCGGAGGCGTTGCTGCTCGTCGTGCGCGAGCGAGGCATTCCGCTCGGCCGCCTCGCGATTCTCGCGCAGCGCGCCACCGCAATGGCGCGCCGCTGGTTGGAGCGTGGAACGTGAGCGCCCCCGCGGGGCTCGATTTGATCACGCGCGTGCGGGGGGTTCGCGGCGCGATGCTCGTCTCGGCCGATGACGGACTCGTCATCGCCGAACAATTGATGGAAGGCGTCAAGGGCGGCGCAGTGGCCGCGTTGGCGGCGAGCCTGGCGAGCCGGTTGCGACGTGCGATGGAAGCGGCGGGTACCGGGACGAGCGTGTTCTGGCACCTGCAGGCGGAGCAAGGTGCCTTACTCGTGGTGCCGGATGGCAACTCGTCGGTGGCTGGCGGGGGGGGCATTCTCGTCGTTGCCGTCGCAGAGCCCGACGTGAACATCGGTCTCGTGCGTCTCGAGCTGTTGCGCGTCGCGGAGACGGTCGTATGAGTCCGCAGACGCGCGCGGTCGAGAACTGGACGCTCCAGCCGCTGACGGAATTCGTTCGCGAAGCGTCCGTGCGTCTTGTGCTCGTGCTGACGCCTTCGGGACAGGTGCTCGCCCAGTCCGGCTTTTCCCGCGCGGTCGACGTGATGTCGGCGGCGGCGCTCGCCGCGGCGATTGTCGCGTCGACGGGCGAGCTCGCGCGTCAGCTACAACAGCCGCCGTTCGCCGCGCTCAGCCACCAGGGCCCGAAGCACGGTTTCTTCCTCGCGACGTTCGCCAGCGATCGCGGCACGCTCGCCGTCCTCGCGGTCTACGATCTCGATGTTTCATCCCTTGGCTTGGTGCAGTTATTCTATGAGCAACTTGCGGCGGGCTTGAAGGCGGCGAGCCCCAAAACCACGGTACCGAAGCAGGTACTGGCCGCGGACTTCGAGCGCGAGCTGACGGACAGCCTCAACACGCTGTTTGGGAGATAGCCGGTGTCCCTGGTCAACTTCACGAGCCGCGAGATCACGTGCAAAATCGTCTACTATGGACCGGGCCGGTCCGGAAAGACGACGAATCTCCATTATGTCTACGGCCGTGTCCCCGAGACCCGGCGCGGCCGCATGGTGTCGCTCGCCACGCAGACCGACCGCACGCTGTTTTTCGATTTTCTCCCGATCGATCTGGGGCAGATCTCCGGCTTCTCGACGCGATTCCAGCTCTACACCGTGCCGGGGCAGGTCTACTACAACGCGACGCGACGTCTCGTGCTGCAGGGCGCCGACGGCGTCGTGTTTGTGGGCGACAGCCAGGCCCGCCAGCTCGACGAAAACCTCGAGAGCTTGCAGAATCTGCAAAGCAATCTGCTGGAGCACGGCGTCGACGTCCGCACGATGCCCTTCGTGATGCAATACAACAAACAGGACTTGCCCCCCGAGCTGATTCTCACTCCGCCGGAGCTCGATGACGCGCTCAACTTCCGAGCGGTGCCGAGCTTTGCGGCCGACGCCTTGCATGGCACAGGGGTGTTCGAAACGTTGAAAGGGATCTCGGAGCTGGTCTTGAAGCGGCTCGCGACGGGGAGCCCGGCATGACGAGTACCCTCAATCCGCGCTTCACGTTCGACACGTTCGTAGTCGGGGCGGCGAACCGGTTGGCGGTGACGGCGGGCCGGACCGTCGCCGAGAATCCAGGGTCCGCCTACAACCCCCTCTTCATTTATAGTGGCTCCGGGCTGGGCAAGACCCACGTCTTGATGGCGATCGGGCATGCCGCCAAGGCGCTCGCGCCGCAACTCAACATCGAGTACTTAACCCTCGACGAATACGTCGAGGCCTTCCATGCCGCGATCGCCGCCGGGCAGGGGGACGCGTTCCGCCGCCGCTTCCAGAACGTCGACGCCCTGCTGGTGGACGACGTGCAATTCCTCACCAACCGCAAGGAAATGCAGGCCGAGCTCCTCCGGCTGACGGAGGCGCTCCAGCAAGCCGGGCATCAGATCGTCCTGGCGAGCGATCGCCCGCCGGCGGAGATCGCCGATCTGGACGAGCGTCTGATCTCGAGGTTCTCGGGCGGCCTGGTCGTGGACATCGGGATTCCCGACTACGAAACGCGCGTGGCGATCTTGCGCCGCAAGTCGGAGGAGCGGGGCAGCACGTTCCAGCCGGGCGTGCTCGAGACGGTGGCGAAACTGGAAATCCCGAACGTGCGCGAGCTCATGGGCGCGCTGAATCGGATTGTGGCGTACCAGGCGGTGAACGACACGCCGATCAATGCGGAAGCCGCGCGGCAACTACTCGGCACGACGACCGTCGCTTCACCTACCGTCGCCTCACCGAGTGTCGCTTCATCTACCGCCCCCGACGAGTTCTCACAGTTCCTTACCGACGTCACCGTCACCGTCGGCAAGGCGGTGGAAGCCTGGCGGGCTCGCGTCGCCGAAGCCGTGCTGCGGTGGGAAGGGGAAGGCTATCGCACCGGCCGACTGGAGAAGTTGCTCGATCAGGAAACGCCCGCCGCCGTCGACGAGGCCATCGCGGCGTATGTGCTGGACGTCGATCGCCTCAAGGCGCTCGAGGCGGAAGTCGCTGCACTCGATCCGCAGGCGGCCGGCGAGAAAGTCTTTCACGATCCGGATCGCATGGAGGAAGCGGAGTCGGCGGCCGCCAGAGTCCGCGACGGCGCGGCTCCGCCACCTGGACCCTCGGCCGCGTTTCCGTTCGACTCCTACATCGCTGGGCCCTCGAACGAAGTCGTGCTCAGCGCCGCGCGCGACGTGATCGCGAAGCCGGGAAAGAAATACAATCCGCTCGTAATTGTCGGGAAGAGCGGACTCGGCAAGACGCACCTGCTGAACGCCATCGGTCTCGAGCTGGCCAAGAAGAAGGGCGCGATTGTCGCCTGTCTGTCGACTCAAGGGTTCGTCGACGAGCTGATCGCGGCGATCGACGGGAATCGCGTGGATTGGTGGCGGGCACGCTATCGCCGCGCCACCGCGCTCCTGCTCGACGACATTCAGCTCCTGGCCGGGAAGGAACGCACGCAGGAAGAGCTCTTCAACTTGTTCAACCAGTTTCTCGACGCGGACCGCCAGCTGATCTTCACGGCGCCCGCCCATCCGAACACCCTCGAGGGACTCGAGGAGCGGATCATCTCGCGCCTCGAGGGCGGTCTCGTCGCGGAAGTGTCTGAGCCCGACAAAGAGCTCCGACGGAACGCACTCGAGCGTTCCTTGAAGAGTCAGCATGTTCCGATGGACGTCGCGTTGCTCGATTACCTCGCCGACCGTCCCACCGACTCCGTCCGGAGCCTGACGGGGATCGTGCAGCGCGTCGTCGAGGCGGCGGCTGCGCAGGATGCTCCTGTCAACGCGGGGCTCGCGCGCGACGTGTTGGAAGGATCGCCGTCCGCCCGGCGCACCACCGGTTTGCGGACGAGCGGAATCGTGGTGTCCAGCGCCGGCGGTGTGCGGAGCCGTGAGAAGATGGTCTGGGACTGGCCCGCGTCCTCGGACCGCGTCATCGAGGAGCTGCGCTAATGGCCATCAAAGGCTCGCTCAAAGAAGCCTCGCTTCCGGACGTGCTCCAGTTGCTCGCCCTGGGGCAAAAGACCGGCTGTCTCTCGATCGCCGACCGTTCGAACTTCGGATACATCTACTTCGACAAAGGGCGGATCTGCTACGCGTCGATCGTCAACCGCCGCGACCGCCTGGGCGACATCCTCGTGAAGCACGAGAAAATCACGCAGGAACAGCTGGACGCCGCGATCCACCGCCAAACCAAGGAGCGCGACAAGAAGCTGGGCGAGATCCTCGTCGGCCAGAGCGTGATCTCGCAGCAGGAGCTCGAGCGCTACATGCGCATGCAGATCGAGGAGTCGGTCTACTACCTGTTCACGTGGACGCAGGGAACGTTCAACTTCGAAGCCGACGTCCGTCCGGAGCAGCAAGACTTCCTCGTCTCCATCAATCCGGAGTCGCTGCTGCTCGAAGGCGCGCGCCGCGTGGACGAGTGGAGCCTGATCGAAAAGAAGATTCCCTCCTTCGACCTGATCTTCCTGGTGGACCGCGACCGGCTGGCGATCAGCGACGCCAAGCTGACGGAGATGCAGGACCGGTTGCTACCGTTGCTCGATGGATCGCGTGACGTGAACCAGGTCATCGAAGACTCGGGGCTCGGCGAATTCGAGGTTGGCAAAGCGCTCTACGGCCTGGTGACCGCGGGCTTCCTGCATCGTGCCGGCAGGACGGCGAGCGCCGAAGACCAGAAGATGACGGACGCCCGCGTCGAAGAGCACCGCAATCTCGGCATCGCGTTCTACAAGACCGGGATGCTGGACGAAGCGGCGCGGGAATTCCGTCGCGTGGCGGAGCTCCGGGGCGCGGACGCGAACGCGCATTTCTTCATCGGGCTCGTCGCGCTCAAGCAGGCGCGCTGGCGCGAGGCGATGGAGGCGTTGCGACTCGCCGCCGAGAAGGGCGGCTCCCGGCCCGCGGTGCTTCACAATCTCGGGTTAGCCTACGAGCAGCTCGGCCGGCTGGAAGACGCGGAGGCGGCGTATTCGGAGGCGGCGACCCGCGCGCGCACCGACCCGCGCGTGTACGTGGGGTGGGGTGTTGTGGCGCTCAAACAGGGCGACCACGCCAGTGCCGCGGGACGGCTCGACCGCGCCAAGGAGCTGTTTGCCGAAAGCGTGCCGCCGATCTGGTACTGGGCACGGGCGCTCGCGGCTGCCGCGGCAGGCGACTTTGAAACTGCGGAACAGGTCAGCGCCGAGGCGGTAGAGGCGTACCCGCAAAATGGCGTCCTGCGCAATAACCTCGCGGTGCTGCACGAGCTGGCGGGCGATCTGCCGAAGGCCGAGGAGCTGGCGCGCGCCGCGCTGCACGACGAACCGTCGTTGCCGCAGCTCTCCAAGAATCTCGGCGACCTCGCGTATCGCGGCTCGCGCTACGACGAGGCGTGGAGCTTGTACCAGCGCGCCATCGAGCTCGCGCCGGAGCTCGGCGACGACGTCTACTTCAAACTCGGCAACATCGCGTACAAGCGAAACGACCGCGGCCAGGCAAACGATCTCTGGCGCCGCGCGCTCGAGCTGAATCCCAAGCACGAACTGGTGAAAGCGAATCTGGATACGTTGAGCACGCTGTCGTGACTGCCGCGCAGGACCCCAAAGACGCCTTCCTCGCGCTGACGCAGAAGATCTCGCGGGAGCGGGGAATGAGTTGCGGGTCGTACAAGGACAAATGCCTGAAGCGCCGCATCGGCGTGCGGATGCGCGCCCGCGGCGTTCATACCTACGAAGACTACGCCCGCCTGCTGGACCGCGACGCGCGTGAATACCAGGAGCTGCTCGACGCGCTCACCATCAACGTCACCAAGTTCTTCCGGAATGCGGAGACGTGGAATGCGCTGCGCCCCTATCTGCGGGAGCTGGCCCGGACTCGACCCCAGCTGCGCATTTGGTCGGCCGGGTGTGCCTCCGGCGAGGAGCCGTACACCATCGCCATCCTCCTCGCGGAGACCGGTGTGCAGGGCTCGATCGACGCGACCGACATCGATCGTCTGAGTCTCGAGCGCACGCAGCAGGCGAGGTATCCCGAGAGTGCGTTTACCGAAATGCCCGTCGATCTGAAGCGCCGCTACTTTCGCGACGGCGAACCTCTTTCAGTGGTGCGTGATCTCGTCCACATCCTCGCCCACGACCTGACGCGCGAGCCACCACCGCACCCGCCGTACGACCTGATCGTCTGCCGCAACGTCGTCATCTATTTCGAGCGGCAGGCGCAGGAGCGGCTGTTTCAGGTGTTCGTGAACGCCTTGGCGCCGGGTGGTGTGCTCCTTCTGGGCAAGGTCGAGACTCTTTTTGGGCCGGCCCGAAACAGCCTCAGCCTCCTCGATCCCCGAGAGCGCATTTACGTCAAACCTGCTGCCCCCGCGTGAAAGAAGTCATCATCAAAGTCGCCGCCTGGGCCGCCGAACGAGGCGACGGCGTGCTCGTGACCCTGGGACTCGGGTCTTGCGTCGCGATCATGTTGCATGATCCACAGGCCCGCGCCGGGGCGATGGCTCATGTGCTGCTGCCGTCCAAGAGCCTGGCCCGTGACACGAGCAACGCGGCCAAGTTTCCCGACACCGCGGTTCCTCTGCTCGTCGCCCGTCTCAAAGAGCTGGGGGCCGACCCGCGGCGACTGGTCGCCAAACTCGCGGGCGGCGCCAGCATGTTCAGCCAGCTGGTCACGCCGGGAACGATCCAGATGGGGGAGCGGAACGTCCTGGCGGCGCGGAGCGCGCTGCGCGCGGCGGAGATTCCCATTCTCCGCGAGGCCGTGGGCGGCGAGCGGGGCCGCTCGGTGCGGTTCCACGTGAAGGACGGCCGCGTCGAGATCCGGTCCGTGGGAGCCGATGCCCACGTCATCTGAACGCAAGGCCCCCCCCCTCCCCACGGTTCTCGTCGCCGATGATAGCGCGCTCATGCGCCGGGTGTTGGTTGACGTGCTCGGCGCGGAGTTCACCGTCGTCGCGACTGCGCGCGACGGCGTCGACGCGATTCGGAAGGTCCACCAATACGCGCCCGACGTCGTCACCCTCGATCTCGAGATGCCCCAGCTCGATGGTCTCGGCGCGATCGGCTACATCATGTCGGAGTCACCGCGGCCGATCGTCGTCGTCAGCGCGTATGCCGGCCCGGGCACGGCGACCGCGATTCGCGCGCTCGAGCTCGGCGCCGTCGAGATTGTCGCCAAACCGCCACCGGATGTGTTCGGACATCCGCGCGCCGCACTCGAAGCGCTCGCACCGCAGCTCATCGCCGCGGTGCGGCGCGCGCTCGCCGTCGAGGTCTCCCATGTCAAAGTGCTGGCACGTTCGCCGGCACCAGTCGTGCACCCGCCGGAGCTGGCTCTGCGCAGCCGGGCAGTGCTCGCGGTGGGCGTGGCGGCGTCAACGGGTGGGCCGCGCGCGCTTGCCGATCTCGTGCCGCGTCTTCCGACCGGCCGGCGCGCCGCCGTCCTCATCGTGCAACACATGCCGCCCAGATTCACTCGCAGTCTGGCAGAGCGACTCGATTCGATGAGTCCGATGCGCGTGATGGAAGCGGAGGACGGGGCGCCCGTGGTCGCCGACACGGCGTACGTGGCGCCCGGCGATTATCATATGCGGGTGCAGTCCACTCACGATGGTCCGGTGATCGCGCTCGATCAGTCAGCGCCGATTTGGGGCGTCCGCCCAGCCGCCGATCCGCTGTTCCGCTCGATCGCCGAGGTATTCGGCATCCGAGGCGTGGGCGTCGTGCTGACCGGCATGGGTCGCGATGGCGCGGACGGCTTACGCGCGATCCACGATGCCGGTGGCACCGGTGTCGCCCAGGATCGGGAAACGGCGGTGATTCCAGGAATGCCGGTCGCAGCGGTCCAGGCGGGTGGGGTCGACGCGGTTCTGCCGCTCGGCCAGATCGCCGACCGCGTGGCTGCCGAGCTGGCAAAGCGGGGCAAATGAAGGGCTATCTCCTCGTGCGCTCCGAAGGCAAGTCGTACGGCTTACCCGTCGGGCGCGTGCTCGAGGTCGGCGACACCACCGAAGTGCTGAGCATTCCTCGCAAGCTGCCGGCGGTTCGCGGTCTCACGCCGTTGCGCGGGCGGCTCGTCCCGCTCATTCACCTGGGCGCGTTTTTGAGCGGACGGCCGGCACCTGCCGTGGAGGGTGTGCTGACCGTCGTCCTCGTCGAGCTGGCTGGAAAACAGGTCGCCTTCGAGGTCGATGACGCCGATGCGGTGGTCCGTGAGCAGCCGCTGCCCGTGCCGCGCGGTCAGACGTTGCCCTGGGCGGCGGGCGTGGCGAAGCAGGAGAGCGGCCTCGTGCCGGGGGGGGGGGGGGGGGGGGGGGGGGGGGGGGGGGGGGGGGGGGGGGGGGGGCGACGACGTCCAACTCGTCACCTTCAAAGTGGGAGGTCAGCACTTTGCGTTCAACATCTTTCAGGTCGAGCGCATCCTCCGCTATGAGACGCCGGTGCCCTTGCCCAAGGCGCCCGACTTTCTGGAAGGCGTGCTCCAGTATCAGGGGATCGCTGTGCCGCTCGTCGACTTGCGCAAGCGGCTCGGGGTCGAGGCGCCGCAGCGCGAGGAGACGCGGACCGTCATTCTCGAGTTCGAGGGCGGTAAGATCGGGCTCGTGGTGGATACGGTCACCGAAGTCATGCAGGTCGCGGCCCAATCGGTGACTCCGCCGCCGGGCATCGTGAAAGGACTGGCCGCCGAATACATCGCAGGCCTCGTCGTCCAGAATGGCCGCACGATTATCGTGCTGAACACGAACAAATTGCTCAGCGCCAAGGAAAAAGTGGCGCTGCAAGGAACGAAATGACGGAGGATTCACCGGTCACGGTGCTGCGACGCGAGTACGACGCCATCGCGCGACAGCTCGAGGGCGCGCCGGGCAATGCGGAGCGCGAAGCCGCGAAGCGGGAGATCATCGCCTACTTCAAGAAAGTCGACGGGATGCTGGGCGAGCTGACGCAGTTGAAGGACGAGATTCGCCAGCTCGTCGACCGCTACAAACAACTCGCCGCCGACACCAAGCAGGCGGCGGCGCCGGAGTTCACCGGCCAGCGGCCGGCGATGCACGCCGATCACATCGGTGCCTCGACCTTCATCGAAAAAGGATGGAGCCTCATATCGCTCGGCGATCACGCGAGTGCCATCTCGTCCCTCCAGCGGGCGCTGCAGCTTTCTCCCGGTGAGACGCAGGCGGAGTCGCTGCTCGGTTGGGCGCAGATGCTGCATGAAGACTACGACGACGCCCTCGGCACTTTCCAGAAGGTGCTGATGAAGGAGCCCGCCAATTCGCTCGCGCGCATCAACGTCGGCTACATCTGCCTCAAGAAGAAAATCTTCGGAGAGGCGATCGAGCATTTGTCGAAGGCGATCCGGCTCGATAACGACAGGAAGGCCACGCTCTACGCGCACTTCTATCTCGGCCTCGTGTACCTGCAGCGCGAGATGTACGAGGACGCGGAGACGTTTTTCCAGAAGACGTTGAAGCTGGGACCCAACCTGATCGAAGCGTACTACGAGTTGGGGCGGGCGCATTGGTTCGCGGGCGAGCAGGAGAAGGCCAAGTCCACCTGGGAAGACGGCTTCAAGGCGAACAAGTTCAATCCGTGGGGCAAGAAGTGTCAGGAGATGCTGGAGCTCGTCGGTAAGGGCGAGGAGCCGCCGCGAGACTAGCACTGATCGCCCTGCTGCTGCAGGCTCCTACGGCGATCGAGGTGGGTCGTATCACCGCAGTGGCTTGGCCGGGGCAGGGAACGCTCGCGACGTCGCTCGCCGAGTTCGCCGATCGGTCGCCTGACTTTCCCGGGATCGGCCCGTTACCCGATCGCCCCATTCGATTGATCCTCGCGCCGAACCGCGCGTTGTATGACTCCCTGACACGCGGCCGCCTCCCGCTCTGGAGTGAAGGTGCGGCGTTCCCGGATGCGGGAACGATCGTCTTGCTAACCGACAAACGGTCCAACCGCGAAGCCGCCGCCCTTCGTCACGAGCTCGCCCATCTCGCGTTGCGGTGGCGTGTGGGATATCACGCGCCGCTGTGGTTCGAGGAAGGCTATGCCGCCGTTGCCGCGCGGGAATGGGATCGGCTCGACGCGCTGCGACTCAACTGGCAGCTCGCCCGCGGTGTGCGCATGAATCTCGATGATGTCGAGCGCTCGCTACGCGGCGCGCGGGGCGATGCCGAAACGGGGTACGCGCTCGCGACGACCGCGGTGCTGATGCTGGAGCGCTGGGGCGGCGGCCGCGGGCTTGCGCCGCTGATCGCGAATCTGCCGCAGTCGGAATCATTCGACGCCGCGCTGCGCGCCACCTATCATGTTACAGAGAGCGACTTCGAGGAGCGGTGGCAGCGCGACATCGGCTCGCGTTACGGCTGGCTCTCGCTCGCGGGTGCGTTGGGCTTTTTCTGGCTCGCGCTCGGTTCCGTGCTCGCCGCGCTCGTGCTGCTGCGGCGGCGGCGTGACCGCGAGAAGCGCGCGGCGCTGGAGACAGAAGAAAGCCAAATGCTTGACGAGCTTGAGATTAACGAATAGACTCCAGCCCCGAATGCCGGAACAAACGTTCGCCCGTTCACGCCTGCGCTTCGGTCCGAAGAATTATGTTGTGCTCGGCGCCGGCGTCGTGTCACTCGCTCTCGGCTATTGGTTGTTGTCGATGGGATCCACAACGCTCGCGCCGGTGCTGCTCGTGTTGGGCTATTGCGTGTTGTTTCCGGTAGGCCTGGCCCTTTAGCACCTCCGCCTCCTTATCATGGCACGGGCGAATAGCTCAGCGGTTCAGAGCGCCTGCCTTACACGCAGGATGTCGGGGGTTCGAATCCCTCTTCGCCCACTGGTGTAGCAGCCTGTAACGGAGGAACGAACACGGTGAGAGCGTTTCCACTGATGGTCGGGCTGATGATCGCAGTCGCTGCAACGGCATCCGCACAACTGGCGGCCCCGCAGCAGCCGACGGAGAGACTGCTCGTCCTCCCGTTCCAAGCGTCCGCCGCCGATTCGGCCGGAAGCATCGCGCTCGCCGATGCCGTGCGTGATCGCGTCACCGCGCTCGCCAAGAGCAGAGTCATGGTCGTCCCGAAGGCCAAGTTGTGCGAAGCACTCAAGGCCTCCGGATTTCCGTGCGACGGCTTGCTCGATGATCAACAGGCCCGCCAGCTGGCGCGATTCCTCCAGGTTCACGCGTACGTCACGGGTGATTTTCAGAAGAGCGGCACCAACCTCACGGCCAACGTCCGCCTGATCGACATCAGCAGCTCCGGAATGGCGGCGAGCTTCACCGCGACGAATGGGAATCCAGGGACGGCCATCGCGCTCGCGGAGACGATCGCGCAGCGCCTCGCCGGGGTGGTCCGCGCCAGCGAGCCTATCCGCGACTGCAATGATGATCGGAAGAAGGGGCAATTCGGCCGCGCGCGTTCGGACGCGCAGAAAGCGCTGGCCGTCGATCCCAACTCGGTGGGCGCCCATCTGTGTCTGGCGACCGTATACGAAGCGCAGCGGCTGACGGACAGCGTCCTGGTCGAATCGCAGCGCGCCCTGAAGGGTGACTCGCTCAACGGAACCGCGCTGGAGAACATCGCGCGGATCTATCAGCAAAAAGGCGACACGAACAGGATGCTCGACGCCTTCATTCAGCAGCTGCGTGGCGAGCCACGGAACGTGCAAAAGCGGCTCGGGATCGCGCAGCTCCTGCGCCAGATGAAGCGCGACTCGGCCGCGGTGGCCCTGCTCGACGAGGGCCTGAAGGTGATTCCCGGCGAGTCCCAGCTGCTCGATTTGAAGCTGACGATCTGCAACGAAGCGGGGATGTATCGCTGCTCGGACGCCGTCTTCGTGGAAAAGGCCCAGCACGACACCGCGCTGCTCGCTGATACCAACTTTTTGAAGGCGGCCATCGGCGCGGCGCAGCAGCAATCGGTCTCCGACACGCAGGCGCTCGACCTGTATACCAGAGCGGCGATTCGGCGTTTCCCGAACAACGCCAGCTTCCTGAGAACGCGGGCGTCGGTGTTCGAGATGCGCAATCACCCGGATTCCGCGCTCAAATACCTTCAGATGGCCGCGCGACTCGAGCCGAATGATGTCGGGACGAGCCTGCAGATCGCGAAGACGCTCATCGATCGGCCCGTCTATGACACCGCGAAGGGACGGGCGCTGCGCGAAGCAAAGGACACCGTGGCTCTGAAGGCGCTGCAACAGGCGTTTGCCGTGCGCGTCGACTCCGCCCGCCCGTTCCTCAAGCCAGGACTTGCCTCGAGCGATTCGATGCAGCGGCTGGCGGCGGCGGTGATCATGCTGACCGCCGGATCGAAGCTCGCGCAGGCGGGGGCATACGATCACGCCTACGTGTGGCTCGACACGCTCCTGCAGATCGTGGCGCCGAAGTCCCCCAGTGACACGGTCGGTCCGCGTTTTCAGGTACGCGTGAATGCCAGCTTCTGGTACGGCCTGTCGTCGGTGTTGACGCTCAATGCCCCGTACAAGGAAATGACTGAGGCCAAAGGCGCCCGGCGCTGCGAGCTCGCGCGCGCCGTGTTCGATCGCCTCTCCCGGACGAAGGCGGCATTGCTGTTGGGCCGGCGCGTCCATCCGCCCACCGCGGACCAGATGCTGAACTTCGTGGCGCAGTACGAAAAAGCGAAACCCCAGGTCCAAAAATCGTTTAAGTGCTCGCCGCCGTTGAATTGACCTGACGCCCGGTCTATATTCCGGCGCTCCGTTCGGGGGCTTTGGGGCTGTAGCTCAGCTGGTTAGAGTGCCGGTCTGTCACACCGGAGGTCGCGGGTTCGAGCCCCGTCAGCCCCGTTCCTGGCTCCGTCTGCCCACGCAGACGGGGCCTTTCTTATGTTGGAGCGTGCCCACGGCGCCCTCGATCCCCTACCACATCCCCGTCCTCGCGGAATCCGTCCGCGCCTGGGCGACGGGCAGCCGGCGCGCCGTCGATGCGACGCTCGGCGGCGGCGGCCACGCGGCAATCTTCCGCGAGCTTGGGGCGACTGTCCTCGGCATCGATCGCGACGCCGACGCCATCGCCGCCGTCCGCGGCCGCCTCGGCACCGCGGGCTTGCAATATCTCGAAGCCTCCTTTGCCGCCCCTGCCGCCGTTGCCGCCATTGGCGAGTTCCATCCTGACCGTATCCTGCTCGACCTCGGCGTCAGCTCCCATCAAATCGATTCCGCGGAGCGCGGCTTCACATTCCGGCCCGGTGCTCCGCTCGACATGAGAATGGGGGGAAGGGGGAAGGGCGAAGAGGGAAGGGGGATTACCGCTCGAGATATCCTGAACACGTGGCCTGTCGACCGAATCGGTACGGTGTTCAGTGAGTATGCCGACGAACGGCGCGCGCGCTCTCTCGGAAAGGAGATCGTCCGGCGTCGGTTGTCTCGCCCGTTCGTTATCAGTGACGACTTCGTCAATGCGATTCGCGCCGTCCTCGGACCGCGCTCCGGGCCGTCGGATTTCGCCCGCCTGTTCCAGGCGCTCCGCATCGCGGTGAACGAAGAGCTGGATTCGCTCGAGGCGGCTCTGCCGGAGCTACGTGACGCGCTCGTCCCCGGTGGGTCGCTCGGTGTCATCACCTACCACTCCGGCGAAGACCGGATCGTCAAACACGCGTTTCGTGAATGGGGCCGCGAGTGTGTTTGTCCACCGCGCCAGCCCGTCTGCACGTGTCGCGGCCGCGCGTTGGGCACCGTGCTCACGAAGAAGGCCATCGTTCCACAGCCCAGCGAGATCGCCGCGAATCCGCGCGCGCGCTCGGCGCGATTCCGTGCGTTCCAGGTCGCCGATGGCGTTTAGAGGCCGGCATTGGATCGCGTTTTGGCTCGTCGCGTTGCTGGCGGCGCTTTGGGCCGTGATCGCCCGGCAGACCGCGTCGCTCAACGCCGCCCGCGCGCTCGCGGACCTGCGCGAACAGCGCGCCTCCCTCGAAGGGCATCGCGCCGATCTCGACCGGCGCGTGCGCACCGCGCAGAGCCGGTCCGTGCTGTTGCCGCGCGCGCAGCACCAGGGCCTGCGACTGCCGGCCGATACAGAGATAATTCTGATCCCCGCTCCGGGCGCGCGGCCACGCTGATGGCGAAGCCGCTCGTCCGGCTCCAGGTCGTGCAGATGGGACTCGCGGTCGCGCTGTTCGCGCTCGTGCTGCGCGCGGCGCAGGTGCAGCTCGTCGAAGGACATCGCTATGCCGCTGCCGCCGCGGCCCAGCGCACCGAGCGCGTGCAGCTCGACGCGCGCCGCGGCGCGCTGTACGACCGCCACGGCACCGCGGTCGCGCTGACGCAGGAGACTTATCACCTCGGCGTCGCCCCCAACGAGCTGCGCGACCCAGTCCGGGACGTGCCCGCGATCGCGCGCCAGCTGCGGCTCGCGCCCCGCGACGTCGATCGCGCCATGCACCGCCGCTATGCCTGGTTCGCGGGACCATTCACGGCATTGGAGGTCCAACCGCTGCGTGCGATGCGCGGCATCCATCTCGAGCCGGTGCTCCGTCGCTTTTATCCATCGTCCGAATTCGCCCGCGCCGTGATCGGTCGCGTCGGCGACGACGGCCGCGGTGGCTCCGGCGGCGGGGGTGGGCTCGAGCGGCTGCTCGACAGCCTCCTTTCCGGCACGCCCGGCGCGGCGGTGGTGCTCAAGGATCGCGAGGGTCGTGAATACGAATCGCCGGCGCGCGTCATCGCCGAACCGATCGCCGGCAGCGACGTGGTGCTCACCCTCGATGCCGAGCTGCAGGAGATCGCGCAGCGCGCGCTGGACGACGCAATCGACAACATGGAGGCGGATGGCGGCGACGTCGTGATGCTCGATCCGGCGACGGGCGAGGTGCTGGCGGTCGCCTCGCGACGGGCCGACGGCAGCATGCGGCCGAGTGCGTTTACGGAGACGTTCGAGCCGGGATCGCTGGCCAAGATCTTCGCCGCGGCGGCGCTGATCACCTATCAGCGCATCCGTCCCGGCGAGCGCGTCTCGGGTGAAGGCGGACGTTACCGGCTGCCCGACCGCGTCGTCACGGACGAACATCCCCTGCCCTCGCTGACGCTCGCGGATGCCATCCGCGTGTCGAGCAACATCGCGCTCGTGAAGTTCGCCGCGCGGCTGCATCCCGCCGAGCAGTACGGCGTGCTGCGCGGCTTCGGGTTCGGTGCGCCAACCGGTGTCGAGTTTCCCGCCGAGTCACCCGGGCGACTGCGGCCGCCGCGCGAATGGTCGCGGCCCAGCCAGGCGAGTCTCGCGATCGGCTACGAGTTGGCGGTCACGCCCATCCAGCTCGCGGCGGCATACGGCGCCATCGCGAACAACGGCATTCTTCTGGAGCCCACGTTGATCCGGGAGATCCGCTCCGGGAACGGGGGATTGCGCTATCGACACGAACCGGAGCCGGTGCGTCGGGTGGTGACGAGCGCGGTGGCGGCACAGCTGCGCGAGTTGCTGCGTGGCGTGGTCAGCGCGGGCGGCACAGCGGAGCGTGCGGCGCTTGCCAACTTCCAGCTCGCGGCCAAGACGGGAACGGCGCGCCGGGTCGTGGCTGGGCGCTACGCGGTGGGGCAATACACCGCGTCCTTCGCCGCGCTCTTTCCGGCAGATGAGCCGCAGCTCGTCGTCGTGATGAAGATCGACAATCCACAGAAGGGCAGCTACTTCGCCGCGCAAACCGCCGCCCCGGTCACGAGATCGATGCTCGAGCAGGCGCTCGCGGCGCGCACGGTCGCGCTCGACCGCGCCCGCCTCTCGAATGTCGCGCCCAGTGCCGAACACGCGAACGCATCGCTTGATGAGCCGGATGGGGTGGTGCCGTACGTAATCCCCTGGCCGTATGCCCCTGATAGCGTGCGCAGTGGAACGCAACCGGACCGGATCGTGCCCGACGTGACCGGCCGCTCGTTGCGCGCGGCCGCGCGAACGCTTCACCGGAGCGGGTTTCACGTCGTCGTGAAGGGCGCCGGCGGGGGCGTGATTGAGCACACGTGGCCCGCCGCGGGTGAGCGCGCAGCAGCCGGCTCCACCGTCACGATGTTCGCCGAGCCTCTCCCCAAATCGCACCGATGAAAGCGTCGCTCCAGGTCGTCGTCGACGCGCTCGCCCGCGCGGGACTGTTGATCGAGGGGCCGCCTGATGGCAACGGGCGCGGTCTTCCCGAGATCACGGGGCTGACGGCGGACGCGCGCCGTCTCGAGCGCGGGATGCTGTACTGCGCAGTGCGCGGCGCCGTGCTGGACGGGCACCAGTTCGTCGCCGATGCGGTCGCCCGCGGTGCCGCGGCGGCGCTCGTCGAAGTGCGGCAGCCAGTGACCATTCCGCAAGTCGTCGTGCGCAACGGCCGGCGCGCCGCGGCGGTTGCGGCTGAAGCATGGTATGGGCGTCCGGCGGCGAAACTGCAGCTCATCGGCGTGACTGGAACGAACGGCAAGACGACCTCGGTGCTTCTCGCGCGCCACGTGCTGAGCGCGCTCTGGCCGATGGGAGCGATCGGTACGCTCGGTTGCATTGACCCTGCCGGCCACGCGGTCCAAAGCGAGGCCGGGAATCTCACGACGCCCGGCCCCATCGATCTCCAGGCGACGCTCGCGGCGTTGGTGGAGCGCGGGGCGGGTGGCGTTGCCATGGAAGTGTCCTCACACAGCCTCGATCAGGGTCGCGTCGACGGGCTCGTCTTTCGCGCCGCCATCTTCACGAACTTGACGCGCGATCATCTCGATTATCACGAGACGTTCGAGGCGTACTTTGCGGCGAAGGCAAAGCTGGTCGGCTATCTCGCCGACGCCGGTCTGGCCGTCGTCAACGCCGACGATGCCGCATGGGATCGTCTGCCACGCACGTCACGCCGGATCACTTTCTCGGCGCTTCCGGGAACCAAGGCGGACGTGACCGCCGCCGATGTGCGCGTCGATGCGAGCGGTGCCCATTTCACGATGGTCGGTAAAGAAGGTCGCCATCCCGTTTCTCTTCCGCTGCTCGGCCGCTTCAACGTCGCGAATGCGCTGGGCGTCGCGGCCTGCGCGATTGGGCTCGAGGTGCCGTCGCGCGTTGTCGCCGAGCGACTTTCGAGCGCGCCGCAGGTTCCAGGCCGGATGGAACGCATCGCCGTGGATCCGTGCGTGATCCTCCGCGACTACGCGCACACACCGGATGCGCTCGAGCGCGCCCTGGAAACGGTTCGCGAGGTCACGCCCGCGGGCGGACGCGTGATCGTCGTGTTCGGAGCCGGCGGCGATCGCGACCGCGGCAAGCGGGCGCCGATGGGCGAAATCGCGGTCCGCCTCGCCGACATCGCCATTGCCACGTCCGACAATCCGCGCACTGAGGATCCCGAAACGATTCTCGACGACGTGGAAGCGGGCATGAAGGCCAAGCCGCATTACCGCATGGTAGACCGCCGCGCCGCGATCGCGCAGGCGCTCGAGGTCGCCCGCCAGGGCGACACGATCCTGCTCGCGGGCAAGGGGCACGAGACCTATCAGGTCGTCGGCACGACTAAAGAACCGTTCGACGAGCGCGAAGTGATTCGCGCACTGGGAGCGGCGTAATGGCCGGTCATGTCTGGACGAGCGATGAGGTCGCGGGAGCCCTCGGCGTGCAGGCGCCGGCAAAACTCAAATTCACCGCCGTATCTACCGATACCAGACACCTGACACCCGGTGCGCTCTTCGTCGCTCTGAAGGGCGAAAACTTCGACGCACACACCTTCCTGGCGCAGGCGAAAGCGCAGGGCGCCGCCGCGGCCGTCGTCCGGCGCGGCACGCTGGCCCTCGACGGGCTGCCTTACTTCGAAGTCGATGACACGCTGACCGCGTTGGGCCAGCTGGCGCGCGCCCGGCGGCGCCTGCTCCCCGAGGGCACGCCTGTCGTCGCCGTCACGGGATCGAGCGGCAAGACCAGCACCAAGGAGATGATTCGCGCCACGCTCGGGGCCCGGTATCGGGTGCATTCAACCATCGGGAACTTGAATAATCTCGTCGGCGTGCCGCTCACCATTCTCAGCGCCCCGGAGGACACCGAGGCGCTCGTGGTCGAGGCGGGCGCCAGCATCCCCGGCGAGATCGCGAAGCTGCGCGACATCATCGAGCCCACGATCGCGGTGATCACCAACATCGGCTACGCCCACGTGGAGGGTTTCGGCTCGCTCGAGCGCGTGATGGCGGAGAAGCTGTCGCTGTTGGACGGTGTTCCGGTCGCCATCCTGGGTTCGGGTCCGGATGCCATGTGGCCGGAGGCCCGGCGCCGCACGCAGGTCATTCCGGCGGCGCTGCCGGGGAAGAGCAGCGACGACGCTCTGCTCGATCGCCATCTGGACAGAGATGGGCGGCCGCGGCTCACGCTCGACTCGGGTGAGGTCGTGACACTTCCCGCACTGGGCATTCACCAGCTGGAGAACGCGCAGATCGCCTTGGCCGTGGCCCAGCGGGCCGGCGTCGAGCACGACGCCGCCGTCCGGGCGCTCGCCAACGTGCGATTGCCGGAAGGCCGGGGCGACCTGCGGACCGTCAACGGCATGCTGGTGATCGACGACAGCTACAACGCCAATCCCGCGTCGATGCGCCGGGCCGTCCAGACGGCGGCCTGGCTCGCCCGGCGGCAGCGCCGGCCGCTCGTCGTCGTGGTGGGAACGATGTTGGAGTTAGGAGCGGAAAGTGCAAGATTGCACGCCGAAGCCGCGCGCGAAGTCGTCAAACGGAAGCCGGCGCTCGTCGCCGCGGTCGGAACGTTCGCGCGCGTGTTCGAGACGATGCGTGAGGAGCTGGGCGGTCGCCTGATCACCGCGGCCGACGCCAATGCGCTGGGCCCCAAACTGAAGTCGGCGTTGCGCGGCAACGAACTCATCCTGCTCAAAGCTTCGCGGGGGGTCTCCTTGGAACGTGTCCTCAACCACATCGCCTAATGCTCTATCATCTGCTCGTGCCGCTCGCCCGTCAGCACATCATCTTCAATCTCTTCAACTACATCACGTTCCGGGCGGCGGGCGCGACCGTGACGGCGCTGCTCGTCGCGTTCATCATCGGTCCACGCATCATTGCCAAGCTGCGCGACCTCGGTATCGGCCAGATCGTGCGCGCGGAAGGACCCGCGAGCCATCATGGCAAGCGAGGCACGCCGACGATGGGCGGATTGATCATCATCCTCGCCACCATCGTGCCGACGCTGCTGTGGGCCAGGCTCGATAGCCGCTACGTCATTGTCGCCGTCGTCGCCACGCTGTGGATGGGCTTGATCGGCTTTCTCGACGACTATCTCAAGATCGTGCGGGGGCAGTCGCAGGGACTGGTCGCGCGCTGGAAGCTCGTCGGCCAGGTGTCGTTCGGGTTCGCGCTGGGCATCGCGCTCGTGCTCGTGCCCATTGCCGCGCGGGTCGAGCCGACGTCTACGCAGCTGCCGCTCTTCAAGTACATCTTCGTCCACCTGCCGTGGTGGGCCTACATCCTGTTCGTCACGATCGTGATCACCGGCAGCTCAAACGCGGTGAATCTCACCGACGGTCTGGACGGGCTCGCCACAGGACTGACCGCGATCGCGGCCGGTTCGTTCGCGATCTTCGCCTACCTCTTCGGCCGCGTGGACGCAGCGCATTATCTCGGCGTGCTCTATCTCGCCGGCGCCGGCGAGTTGACGATCTTTTGCGGCGCCCTCATGGGCGCGGCACTCGGTTTTCTGTGGTTCAATGCGTATCCCGCTCAGGTGTTCATGGGTGACACCGGTGCGCTCGCGATCGGCGGCGCACTGGGTACCGTCGCGATTCTGCTCAAGGCGGAGTTTCTGCTGCTCATCGCGGGCGGTGTCTTTGCCGCCGAAGCGGTCTCGGTGATCATGCAGACGGGCGTGTATCGCTGGCGCAAACGCAAATACGGGAAGGAGTACGCCGACGCGCACAAGGTCTTCCGCATGGCGCCGCTCCATCACCATTTCGAAAAACTCGGCTGGGCGGAGCCGCAGGTGGTCATGCGGTTCTATATCCTCGGCGTGCTGTGCGCGATGATCGCGCTGGCCACGCTCAAGGTGCGATGATCGAATCGCTGCCGGTGGTTCCGGACACCTGGCGCCGCGCGGGGAGTGCCGTTGCGGTCATCGGATTAGGGAAGAGTGGGGTCGCGGTCACGCGCCTGCTCGCGCGCGAGGGTCTGCGCGTGTACGCGAGCGATGCGTCCGACCATCCCTATGCCGGCGCGGCCGCGGACGCGCTCAAAGGCGTCCCTGGCGTGGAGGTGGAATACGGCCGCCACGACCTCAACAAAATCCGCCACGCCACCGGCGTGGTGGTGTCGCCGGGCGTGCCGCCCGACGCGCCCGTGCTGGCGGCCGCCCGGCACGCGGGTGTCGAGATCGTGTCCGAGCTCGATGTCGGCTTTCGCGCGCTGGCCGCGCGCGGCGCTGGCACCCGCAGCATCGCGATCACCGGGACGAATGGAAAGACGACGACCACGGCGCTGGTTGCCCACCTCTTGAGCGCGGCGGGCCTGCGGGCGACGACCGCCGGAAACATCGGTCGGCCGCTCACCGATCTCGCCATGGCGGACGAACAGTATCAATGGCTGAGTCTCGAGGTGTCGTCGTTCCAGCTCCACGACAGTCCGAACTTCGCGCCCGAAGTCGGGATCCTGACGAACCTCGCGCCCGATCATCTCGATCGCTATCCGACCGCGGAGGCGTATTACGCGGACAAGCGATTGCTGTTTCGCAATGCGAGCGCCGACGACGTGTGGGTGCTGAATGCCGACGACCCACTCGTACTGCAAATGGCGCAGGGGGTCGCCGGGCGCCGCGTGCTGTTCTCGCTCCTCAAGAGCAGTGATGCGTGGTATGACAGAGCGCAGAGCACCTTGCGACTGGGTGGCGAGAAGTTGCTGCAGCGCGACGAGCTGCATTTGTTGGGCGACCATAACATCGGGAACGCGCTCGCCGCCACGCTCGCGGTGCACGAAGCGGGCGTCCCGCCGCCGCTGATCGCGGAAGGTCTGCGCTCGTTCCGGCCGCTGCCGCACCGGCTCGAGCCGGTGCGCGAAGTGGGTGGCGTGCTGTGGATCAACGATTCGAAGGCGACCAACATCGCCGCGACGACGGTCGCGGTCCTCGCCATGCAGCGGCCCTTCGTCCTACTGCTCGGGGGCCGTCATAAGGGTGAGCCCTACACCAGCCTGGCGCCCTTGCTCGCGCCGCGCTGCCGGTTGGTGATCGCATACGGAGAAGCGGGTCCGCTGGTCGAGAAGGACCTCGGTGGCAAGGTGCCGCTCGAGCGCGGCACGACATTCGAAGACGTGATTGCGCGTGCTCGACGCGCGGCGCGGCCCGGCGATGCCGTGCTGCTATCTCCCGCGTGCTCGAGCTACGACATGTTCAAGAACTATGAGGAGCGAGGGGCCACATTCCGGCGCCTGGTCGAGGGTTGAAAGAGTGGGAGCCCAGACTCCTCGCCGTCGTTACGGCGGTGCTCGTCGTCTTCGGCCTAGCGGCCGTCTACGGCGCCTCCAGTCTTGTGACGACGGCGGGCGGCCAGGTCGGTGCGAGCTTCGCATTACGGCAGGCGGTCGGGGCTGCGGTCGGCGGTCTCCTGGCGATCGTATTTGCGCGGATGGATTACCATCGCTGGCGCCGCTGGGCATGGCCGCTGCTCGGCGTCACCGTTGTGCTATTGCTCGTGCCGTTGCTGCCCTTCACGCATGTGATCACACCGACCATCAATGGCGCCCGGCGCTGGGTGAACCTTGGTGTCCTGACGCTGCAACCGTCGGAGCTGGCCAAGTTGGCGGTGGTGGTATGGTGCGCGATGCTCGCCGCGAAGAAGGGCGACCAGCTGCGCGATTTTCAGCTCGGGGTACTGCCGTTCGTCGTCGTCCTCGTCCCGGTGATCGGACTGATTTTCCTCGAGCCCCATTTGTCGATGGCGCTGCTCGTGGCGATGCTCGGCGGCAGCGTCCTGTTCACGGCCGGCGCGCGCATCGGGCACTTCCTGGTATTAGGCGCCGGCGCGGGTCCTCTGCTCTACGGCGCGGTCGCCACCGCGCAGTATCGGCTCGCGCGGGTGCTTACGTTCCTGAATCCCGGCGCCGCGCCCACCGAAGCGACGTGGCAGGTGCAGCAATCGCTCACGGGCATCGGCGCAGGGCGGCTACTCGGCGTCGGCTTCGGACAGGGCCAGCAGAAGCTCGGCTACCTTCCGTACGCCTATTCCGATTTCATCTTTTCGACGATCGGTGAGGAGTGGGGCTTCGTCGGCGTGCTCGCGATCGCGCTGCTCTTCGGCACCTTCGTCTGGCTCGGCTTCCGCATTGCGCGCAACGCGCCGGATCCGTTCGGTCAGCTGCTGGCGACGGGCATCAGTGTCATGATCGGTCTGAGCGTCGTGCTCCATATCGGGGTGAGCCTCGCAGTGATTCCGGCGACGGGTGTGACGCTGCCGTTCATGTCGTATGGACGATCGTCGCTCATAGTGGCGCTCGCGGCGACGGGCGTGTTGGCGAGTGTCGGAAGAGCGAGAAGAACGGCTTGAAGGTCTTAATCGCCGGCGGCGGCACCGGCGGCCATCTCATGCCCGCGCTGGCGTTGGCGCGTGTCGCGGCGGATGCAGGTCATGAGGTCGTTCTCGTCGGCGCCCAGCGAGGCATCGAAGCGCAGATCCTGCCGCGCCATCCGTTCCGATTTCATTTACTCCCCATGGAGCCGCTCTATCGCAGAACGTGGTGGCGCAATCTCCGCTGGCCGGCGATCGCGGTCCGCGCGTGGCGGTCGGCGGGCCACGTGCTGCGGGAAGAACACCCGGCGATCGTCATCGGCACGGGCGGTTATGCGGCGGGTCCGGTCGTGTTGCGCGCGCAACTCGCGGGGATTCCGACCGCGTTGCAGGAGCAAAACGCTTTCCCCGGTCTCACAACGCGGCTGCTCGCGCGTCGCGCACGCCAGGTGCATCTCGGCTTCCCCGAAGCGGAGCGAAAACTCTCGCCGGGTCCCCGCACGCAGGTGTTCGTTTTCGGAAGTCCGATTGCGCCTCCAGGTCACGTCGACTCGCGCGCCGCGCGCGCTGAGTTTGGTCTGACTACAGAACGACACACGGTGCTCATCGTCGGAGGGAGCCAGGGCGCGCGCGCCTTGAACGAGACTGTTGCGCGCGCCCTCGACCACGGTCTCCTCAACGATGTGAATTTGCTCTGGAGCACCGGTGTGCTGCACGAGCCGTTGTACGCGTCGCGATCCGTATCGGGCCGCATTGTCGTGCGCGGATTCTTTGATCCGATCTCCAGCGCGTATGCCGCTGCCGATCTTGTCGTCGCGCGCGCGGGTGCGATGACGGTGGCGGAGTTGTGCGCGTGGGGGAAGCCGAGTGTCTTGATCCCACTGCCGACGGCCGCGGCGGATCATCAGACGTTCAATGCGCGAGCCCTGACGGCGGCAGGGGCGAGCGTCTTGTTACTCGAACGCGAGCTCGATCCGGCATCGCTCGCCAAGACCGTCGAGCCGCTGATCCACGACACCCTCCGGCTCGCCGCCCTCGGCAAAAGTGCCCGAAAAAGGGGTCATCCGAACGCTGCCCGAAACATCATGGAAAAGGTTTTAGAGCTTTCGCAAGTCGCGTAGATTTCCTATATTAGCTGCCCACAGATGACCTTGTTTCGAACCGGGGATCCCCGACCCATCCACTTCATGGGCATAGCCGGGGCGGGGATGAGCGCCCTGGCTGTGATTGCCAGGCACCGGGGAGTCGCCATAACTGGTTGTGATTCTGATGCTTCCGGGGCTGGGCTCGATGACCTGACCACCCTCGGAGTGCCCGTTTGGCGGGGCCACGATCCCAGCCACGTGGACGGCGCCCGCGCCGTGATTGTCACGGCGGCCGTGCCCCGGGACCATCCCGAACTGGAACGGGCCCGCGCTTTGGAAGTACCGGTCGTGCGTCGCGCGGATGCCTTGGGAGAGCTCGTTGCAGCCGGCAGAGCGAGCGTGGCGGTTGCAGGCACACATGGCAAAACGACCACCACGGTCATGGTCACAGAGGCGCTCACGGCCGCCGGGCGAAATCCTACGGGACTCGCCGGCGGCCGTGTCGCTGCGTGGGGTGGCAACGCGCGCATCGGCGGCGATGAGCTGTTCGTGGTGGAGGCCGATGAGTACGACAAGGCCTTCCTGTCGCTGAAGCCGACGATCGCCGTCGTGAACAATGTCGAAGCGGATCATCTCGAGTGTTACGGCAGCATCGACGCGCTCGAGGCGGCGTTCGCGGATTTTGCGGGCCGGGCCGAGCGCGTGATTGTCGGTGCCGACGACGCGGGCGCCGATCGAGTGGCATTGAAGGTTGAAGCGCCGGTGTGGCGCGTGGGGCTCGGTCCCACCGCCGACGTGCGCATTCGCGCCGTGCGGCTCGAGCCCAGCGGTTCGCGGGCGGCGATCTCGTTGCCCGGTGGACACACGGTCGAGCTACAGCTGGCGGTGCCGGGAATGCACAACGTGCGCAACGCGGCCGCCGCGCTCGGTGTGCTCCAGGCACTCGGCGCGGACGTGCAAGCTGGCGCGCACGCGCTCGCGGACTTTCGCGGCGTGGGTCGGCGATTCGAACGGCTCGGTGAGGCGCGTGGCGTCGCGGTGGTGGACGATTACGCACATCACCCGACGGAAGTGACCGCGACGCTGGCGGCGGCGCGGCAGGCGTTTCCCGGCCGTCGACTCGTCGCCGTATTTCAGCCGCACCTCTATTCGCGGACGGCGCTGCATGGTGAGTCGCTCGGAAAGGCGCTGGCTGCGGCGGACATGGTCGTGATCGCACCGATTTACGGAGCGCGCGAGCAGCCGCTCGCGGGCGTGACGCATCACCTCGTGGTGCGGGGCGCGACGCGCGCCGGGGCGGCCACGGTCGCGGTGCGCGATCGCGCCGGACTCACCCAGCACGTCGCCCGCGCGGTGCGTGAAGGCGACGTCGTGTTCACGCTCGGAGCGGGCGATGTGACGCGCGTGGGCCCCGAGTTGTTGGAGATACTTGGCAACGGAAGCAAGGAGCAGGGAGCCGTCGCGTGAAATGGCCGCGTCGGTCGCGCCAAGTGTTGCTCTGGGCCGGCGCGGCACTGGCTGTTATGCTGGTATGGATGATGGCGCCGCTCGGGCTGCGGCGCGTGACGTTTTTCCGCGTGCGGCAAGTCGAGCTCGTCGGCATCCGCTATCTGGATGCGGATCAGGTTTTAGCGGCGCTGCAGCTGTCACCGGGGGCGAGCGTGTTTGACGATACGGAGGTTTTAGTCGATCGCTTGCGCGCACTCGATGGCATCGCCGATGTCGCGGTCACCCGCCGGCCGCCGGCGTCGCTGAAGGTCGTCGTGCGCGAGACGGAGCCGATCGCCCTGGTGGCCAATGCTCGGGGCGCATTGACGGTGGTGGACGCCGTGGCGCGGCCGCTCCCGTTCGAGCTGGTGGGTCTCGATCTGCCGGTGGTGCAGACGGGAGAGAAGGGCGACAGCGGAGTGGTGGCGGTGTTGGCACGGATCCAGGCGGTGGATCCCGCGCTGTTTCAGACGATCGACGCCGCCCGGCTGACCGACGGCGAGAGTGGTGACGTCGTCCTCGAGCTAGGCCGGCATCGTGTGCTACTGGCGTCGGATGCGGGCCCGGAGGTGATCCAGAGCGTGGTGCTGGTCGCGAGAGATCTGGCGGCGAAGGCACGCCCCTATACCGAGCTCGATGCCCGGTATGCGGGACAGATCGTCGTGCGTCGGCGTGGCGCGAAGAGTCCCGGGAGTGCGCGGAGCGCCTGATGTCCGATCGAAAACTCGTGGCCGGCCTCGACCTTGGTAGCACCAAAACCTGCGCGGTCATCGCGGAGGTGGCCGGCGATCTGCCGCGCGCCCCCATCGCCAAGATCCTCGGCGTCGGACTTGCGAAAAACAGTGGCGTGCGGCGCGGCGTGGTGCGCGACATCGACGAGACGACGCGCTCCGTCGCCGCCGCACTCAAGGACGCCGAGCGGATGGCGGGGGCGCGAGTGCCCGACGTGACCTGCGGCATCGCCGGCGAGCACGTTTCGGCGCGGGGCTCGACGGGCGTGGTCGCGGTGAGCGGCGAGGAGATTGCGCCGCAGGACGTCGCTCGCGTCAATGAAGTCGCCCGCGCCGTCTCACTCGGCCGCGATCATGAGCTGCTGCACGACATCCCGCAGGAATACGTCGTCGATCAGCAGCACGGGATCTCGGATCCGGTCGGGATGACCGGCACGCGGCTCGAGGTGGAGATGTATCTCGTGACGGTGCAGGCCACCGCCGCGCAGAATCTCCGCAAGAGCGTGCAGCGCGCCGGCTATCGCGTCGCCGATCTCGTGCTCGAGCCGTTGGCCGCGTCGTACGCGGTACTGACCGATGACGAGAAAGAATTGGGTGTCGCGCTGGTCGAGGTGGGCGGGAGCTCGACGGGCGTCGCGATATTTCACGAAGGCAAGATCCGCCATCTCGCGTCGCTCAAGTACGCGGGCTCGCACGTCACCAGCGATCTCGTACAAGGCCTCGGCGTGACGCAGTCGGACGCCGAGCGACTGAAGGAGCGGCACGGCGCGGCGTACACGCCGCTCGTCGATGCGGGCGAAATGGTGAGCCTGCCGTCGACGGCGGGGCAGGGTGCCCGCACCGCGTCACGTGAGCTGGTCGCGCACATCATCCACCAACGGGTGGACGAGATCTTTCAACTCGTGGGCCGCGAGTTCGAGCGCGCCGGGTACGGCTCCGGCCGGCTGCCGGCTGGCGTCGTCTTGAGCGGCGGCACGGCGCACCTGCCGGGCATGGTCGAGCTGGCGCGCGAAGTGTTCGCGGTGCCGGTGCGCGCGGGACATCCCGAGATCGGTATCTCGGGACTCGTCGACAGCGTGCAGGCGCCGCGGTACGCCGTGCCGGTCGGGCTGGTGTTGTACGCGGCGCGCAAAAGTGCCCACGGTGGCACGGGCGCGCCGGGAGTACTGTTCGGCGGCTCACCCGAAAAGCTGTTCGGACCGTTGAAGCGCTGGCTACAGGATTTCTTCTGATTCCTCCCATCTCTGGGCCCTAGGGGAGAACCATGATCTTCGAACTCGAAGAAACAGTCACGCAAAACGCGCGGATGAAGGTCGTCGGCGTCGGTGGGGGCGGCGGCAACGCCCTGAACCGGATGATCGACGAGCACGTCAGCGGAGTCGAGTTCATCTCGGTGAACACCGACGCCCAGGCGCTCCTCAACAACAAAGCCGACGTCAAAGTCCAGATCGGCAAGAAGCTGACGCGCGGCCTCGGGGCAGGGGCGCGTCCGGAAATCGGCCGCCAGGCGATCGAGGAGAACCGGGACGAGGTGTTGCACTCCCTCCAGGGCGCGGACCTCGTGTTCGTGACCTGCGGGATGGGCGGCGGCACCGGGACCGGCGCGGCGCCGATCATTTCTCAGGTCGCGCGCGATCTCGGCGCGCTCTGCATCGGCATCGTCACCAAGCCGTTCCTGTTCGAGGGTCGCAAGCGCATGCGCCAGGCAGAGATGGGCATCGCGGAAATGCGCAAACACGTCGACACGATGATCGTCGTGCCCAACGAGCGGCTCCTCGCCGTCGTGGGGAAGGGCATCCCGTTTCAGGACGCCCTGAAAAAAGCGGACGAGGTGTTACTCCACGCGACACAGGGCATTTCGGCCCTCATCTGTGTCACCGGTCTCGTGAATGTAGACTTTGCGGACGTGCGCACCGTGATGCAGAATGGCGGTGCGGCGTTGATGGGAACGGGGCAGGGCCGCGGCGAGAACCGCGCGATGGAAGCGGCGCAGCAGGCGATCTCCAGCCCGCTGCTCGATAACATCTCGATCGCCGGCGCGACGGGCGTGCTGATCAACATCACCGGCGGCGAAGACCTGACGCTCGGCGAAGTCACGCAGATCAGCGAAGCGATCCACGACGCCGCGGGCGACGAAGCCGAGATCATCTTCGGCGCGGTGAACGATCCCGCAATGCACGGTGAAGTGCGGATCACGGTCATTGCCACGGGGTTCGACAAGACCGGCGCGATGGCCGATGCGCTAGCCGGTGTGCAGCGGCCGGCGGCAGGCGTGCTGCCGTTCCGCGATCGTGCGGCGCGGCCGACGCCGGTACCGCCGCCCGGATTCACCAAGCCGCCTGAAGTCGCGCCGAAACGGGGACCAGCACAGGCGCCGCTGAATCCTGAGCTGAACGAGATGGAAATTCCGACGTTCATTCGGAGACAGATGGACTGATGTCGTTGCAGGCGTGGCGGGGAAGTCATTACGTCGTTGCCGGTCTGCTCACCGCGGTGATGCTCCTCTGGGCCGCGGGGGCAGCGCATCAAGCCTGGTCGTGGCGCAAAGTGCCGGTCGCACTGCCGATCGTCGTCACCAGCGCCTACGACGATTGGACCGACACACTCGGCCGCCGCGAGATGTTGTCCGACGTGCTCGCCCGCGCCGGCATCACGGGGCGCGACTACGCGAAGTTCCTGCGCGCCACCCACACGCTCAATCCCCGCCGTCTGCAGCCGGGACTCATTTTCGATATCCGCCGTCTGAAGGGGGCCAGGGTTGCGAGCCGGATCGACGTCCGCATCGGGCCCGAGCAGCGCCTCTGGATGACACGCCAGGCCGGAGATTCGAGCTGGACGGAATCCGTCGAGAACATTCCTTGGAACGCTGAGCGGCTGCGCACGACGGCAGTGATTCAGTCGAACCTCTACGATGCACTCGACGCCGCCATTCCCGATTCCTTCCTGCCCGCGCGGCAGCGCGTGGGCCTTGCCTGGGCCATCGCGGACGTCTACGACTGGGAAGTCGATTTCACGCGCGACCTGCGTCCCGGCGATCGCGTGGAGGTCCTGATCGAGCGGCTCCAGTCTCCGGAAGGGGAGCGCCGGCTCGGCCGCATTCTCGCGGCGCGCGTCGACGTCGCCGGCTCGCCGAGCTACGCGTTCGCGTTCGACAATGCGCACGGCCGGACAAGCTTTTACGACGACCGCGGCCGGTCGCTGCGCCGGGCATTTCTGCGCGCGCCGCTCCGCTACCGACACGTCTCGAGCCGGTTCGGCAATCGCTATCATCCGATTCTGAAGCGCTGGCGGACGCACGAGGGCACGGACTACGCTGCTGCGTACGGCACGCCGGTCCGCGCGACGGCCGACGGCATCGTCACGATCGCCGGCCGCGAGGGCGGTTACGGCAATCTCGTCGAGCTGCGCCACGTCAATGGGATCCGGACGCGCTACGGTCATCTGTCGAAGTTCGCAAAGGGAATGCACGTCGGTGCACACGTGAGCCAGGAGGCAACGATCGGCTTCGTCGGCGCGACCGGCTTGGCGACGGGTCCGCATCTGCACTACGAATTTCTGGTGAACGGCCGGCCCACGAATCCGCAGCGCAAGGATGCCGGCGCGGGCGAGCCCATCCCGGCGAATCTGAAAGCGGCGTTCGACAGCGTGCGCACGCGACTGCTGGCGGACCTCCAGCCCTTGCCAGGGGCAACGCCGGCGCTCGGCGCCGCGACCGGTTCCGCCCGCGACTAACTTCCTCTCTACAATCCGTGGAGCTCTATCCCGCCGTTGACATCGAAGGCGGGCGCGTGGCACGCGCCCAGGGTTCGCTCACCGATCCGTTGGAGGCGCTCGCCGAGTTCACGCGCGCCGGAGCACGGTGGATCCATCTGGTCGACATGGATCGCGCGTACGGCCGAACCGACAACCACGAGCTGATCGAGGCAGTGTTGCGCGCGGCGCGCCTGCGCGTTCAGGTCGGTGGAGGTCTTTCCACGGAAAGCGATATCGATCACATGTTCACCCTGGGGGCGACGCGCGTCGTGATCGGTGCGCGCGGCGCGGTGAACAGCGGGGTCGTCGAGCGGCTTGTGGCGCGCCACGGCGCCGACCGGCTCGCCGTCGGGATCGACGCCAAGACGGGACGCGTGGCACCGCGGGGCACAGGCGCGGAGATGCCTGCGATCGGGGCGCAGGAGCTTGCCGAGCGCGTCGCCGAGCTGGGGATTCGGACGGTGATTTACAACGAGGTCACGCGCGACGGCATGCTCCAGGGGCCCGACATCGAGGGCGCGAAAGCGCTCACCGCGACCGGCGCCCAAGTGATCGTCTCGGGTGGTGTCGGCTCGCTCGACGATCTGCGCGCGGTGAAGGCCGCACGGCTGGCAGGAGCGTGTGTCGGCCGCGCGCTCTATGACGGCAAGTTCACGGTCGCGGAGGCGCTCGCGTGTCTCTCGTAGCGCTGCGCATCCTCGCGCTGCTCGCGCTCATTCTGCTCGTGTGGAATCCCGCCAGCTCGCGCGTGCTGCCATCCGGCGATGAGCCCATCGTGCTGGTCGACGCGTCGCTCAGCATGAGCGGCGCGCCGTGGCGTGCGGCGTTGGACAGCGCGCGCGCGCGGGCGCGTGGACGCGCCGTCATGTGGCGGTTCGGCACGCGTGTCTCGACGTTCGACACGATGCCGCCCGCCGATGGCGCCACCCGCCTCGCGCCGGCACTGGAAGCCGCGGCGAGCAGGGCGGGCGAGGTGATCGTCCTAACCGATGGCGCGGTTGACGATGTCGCCAAGATTCCGCCCGATTTGCTGCGCCGCCCGCGCGTCATTCTCACGCCGAGGCCACCGTTCTGGGACGCATACGTTGCGAGCGTCGAAGGCACGCGACATCTCACGCGAACCGATACTGTCCGGCTAAGGGTGAGCTACGGAACTGCGGGGACGAGGGAAGGGGGAAGGGGGAAGGGGAAAGCGGCGTTGGTAGTGAGTGTCGGAGGCCGACGTCTAACAACGCAAGGCGTATCGCTTCCGGATAGTGGAATTCTCGAGACGAGTATTACCCTTCCCGCTTCCCGCTTCCCCCTTCCCGGTTGGCAAGTTCTCGAAGTCCGGCTCGATGGTGCCGGTGACGCCGAGCCTCGTGATGACGCGCGTCTCTTTGCGCTCGACGTAAGCTCTGAACCGGCCGCGGTGATTCTCGCGTCCCCGCCCGATTGGGAATCGCGATTCCTCGCCAAGGCGCTGAGTGACGTCGCGCGCGTGCCGGTGAAAATGTTCGTCGAGACCGAGCGTGGTCGCTGGCGCGATGCCGCGACGCTTGCTCCCGTTGCGAACGCCGATCTCAATCGGCGATCCGGAGCGCACGCAAAGCCTCACTCCTTCCGTCCATGCGTCCCGGCTCGTCTGGCAAACCAACGGCCAGACTGGAGACTGGTACGTCGAGCCACCGCTCTCCTCGCCGCTCACGGCGACGTTGTCGGGGGTCCTGTGGGATTCGCTGCCGCCGGCGACGGCCGTTGCCGTCTCCACGCGTGACACCACCAATGCCATGGTCGCGCTCACCGCGCGGTTAGTGCGCCGCGGGCCGGCGCGGCCCATCGTGTTGCTCGCTCAGCGCAACGGGGGGGGGGCACGGGAGGCTACGGTCACCGCGGCGGGACTGTGGCGGTGGGCGTTCCGGGGCGGCGCCGCGGAGCAGACCTATCGGACGCTCGTCGCCGGACTCGTGGACTGGCTCTTGGGGGAGCAGGGAGCAGGGAGCAGGGAGCGGGCGGTCCCTCAAGCGTTGGAAATCGCGAACGGCTTGCCGGTCGTTTGGGAGTGGAGGAGTCGCGATGAGCCCCGCCCACTCGTTGTAACGCTCAAGACATCGAGCGAGACCCGCGTCGACACGCTGCGCTTCGATGCCGCGCGCCGCGCCGAGCTGTTACTGCCGCCCGGCATCTATCAGTATGCGCTCTCCGGCGGATCGGAGCGCGGGGTCGTGGCCGTCGAGGAATACTCCGACGAATGGCGGCCGCGCGCGCCGACGATTGGACCACAGCCCGGTGAAGCGACCGCGCGTCTCGCCTCCGTCGGCCTGCGCGATCGCTGGTGGCTGTTCGTGATCGCGATCGCGGCGCTGGCAACCGAGTGGGCCTTGCGCCGCCGGCAGGGCCTACCCTAATGGGATTGTGGGCGCGGCTCGCTCGTCTGTTCGGCGGTGGCACGGATCGCGCGACCCGCGAAGCTGCCGAGCGCTTGTTGCTGGAAGCGGACTTCGGCGTTGCGGCGACAGAAGAGATCCTCGACAAACTGGGCCGTGGCGAGGTGAGCGAACAAGCACTCGAGCGCATCGTCGTCGAACAGCTCGGCCCGCCCGCCACGCCGCTCGCGCGCGCGGAGAAGCCGCCCACGGTCGTCGTGGTTTTTGGGGTGAACGGGACCGGCAAGACCACCACAGTCGCCAAGCTTGCGCATTGGCTGACCAAGGAAGGGCGCAGCGTGCTGCTCGCGGCTGCGGACACCTTTCGCGCCGGGGCCACCGAACAGCTCGAGACGTGGGCCGGTCGGCTACGCGTCCCCTTCGTCGGCGCGAATTCCGGGAAGGGAGCGGATCCCGCCGCGGTCGCGTTCGATGGCGTCGAAGCGGGGCTCGCGCGGGGCATCGACACGGTGCTCGTCGATACCGCGGGACGGCTGCACACTGACGAACGGCTGCGCGAAGAGCTGCGCAAAGTCGTGCGCGTGGTGGAGAAGCGGCAGGCGGGTGCGCCGCACGAGTCACTGCTCGTACTCGACGCCACGATCGGTCAGAACGCGGTGCAGCAGGCGCGCGAATTCTCCGAGGCGGTACCGCTTACGGGTCTCGTGATCACGAAGCTGGACAGCACCGCGAAGGGTGGCAGCGTGGTCGCGCTGCGCCGCGCGGTCCCCGCGCCGATCCGTTTTCTCGGCACGGGAGAGGAGCTCGATGATCTCGAGCTGTTCGATCCGGGCCGCTTCGCACATCGACTGGTGAGCGAATGAGGGGAAGGGGGAAGCGGGAAGGGGGAAGGGTACGTCTCTAACCCTGACAAGTCCGGTCAAGTTCTTGAAGGGCGTCGGCCCCAAACGCGCCGAGGCCCTCCAGAGACTCGGCATCCGCACCGCCGGCGACCTCCTCTATCACGTCCCGCATCGCTATCTCGACGCCACGACCGTGACCCCGTTGGCGCGGGCCATGGTTGGGCAGGAAGTCACGTGCGTCGGTCGCGTGGTGAGCACCGGCGTACTGCCGACTCGGCGCGGGCTGCGCGTATTCCGCGCCGTCTTGAAGGACGAAAGCGGTCTGCTGGAATGCGCCTGGCCGGGCCGTCCATTCCTCGAGCGCCAGATCAAGAAAGGGCAGCTGCTGCTGGTGACGGGCCCGGTGCGCTACTACCACGGCAAGCAGATCGTGCCGCGTGAATTCATCATCCTGGCGGAAGATGAGGAGGGCACGGATTCGGGGCTCGTGTTGCCTATCTACCCGGCGACCGAGGGGCTCACGCACTGGCAGATTCGCGCCCTCGTGCACCAGCATCTCGACGAGTTGCTGTCGCTCATCTCGGACCCCCATCCCGCGGCGTTTCGGGCTCGCTACGATCTGATCGAGCTGCGCCGCGCGCTCGAGCTGATGCATCGGCCCAAGCGGATCGAGGAGGCCGAGCTGGGCCGGCGGCGGCTGGCGTTCGACGAGCTGTTCGATCAGCAGCTCGTGCAGGCGCGGGCGCGGCATCTGGCGAAGCGCGCGCGGGCGGGGATCACATTCGCGTTGAAGCGCGAGTTGACCACGAAGCTGAAAGAGCACCTCCCCTTCGAGTTGACCGCGGACCAGCGGCAGGCGGTCCGCGAGATCACCGATGACATGACCGCGCCGCTGCGGATGCATCGGCTGCTCATGGGCGACGTCGGAACGGGAAAAACGGTCGTCGCGCTGTTTGCGATGCTATTGGCCGCCGAGAACGACTACCAGGCGGCAATCATGGCGCCGACCGAGCTGTTGGCCGAGCAGCACAACGTCACGTTGACCAACCTCCTCGAGCCGCTCGCGATCCGTCCCGAGCTGCTGCTCGGTCGCATGACCAACGCGGAGAAGGCCGCGGCGCGCGAGCGGATTGCAACTGGCGGTCCGCGCATCGTCGTCGGAACGCACGCCCTCATTCAGGAGTCGGTCGCTTTTAAACGGCTGGGCTTGGCGGTCATCGACGAACAGCATCGTTTTGGCGTGGAGCAGCGCGCAGCGCTGGTCGAGAAGGGTGATGCGCCCGACGTCCTGTTACTCACGGCGACGCCGATTCCGCGCTCGCTCGCACTGACGTTGTACGGAGACTTGGACGTCACGCAGATCCGCGAACGGCCACCGGGGCGGGGCGTGGTGAAGACCGCGCTGCGCACCGATGCCGCGCACGCCAAGATCTGCGAATTCATCCGCAGCGAATGTCTGGCGGGGCGGCAGGCGTACGTGATCTATCCGGTGATCGAAGAGTCGGAGCGCGCCGATCTGAAGGCCGCGACGACGATGGCCGAGAAGTTGGGCAAGACGTTCGCGGAGCTGCGGGTCGGGCTGGTGCACGGCCGCATGAAGGCGGACGAACGCGACGCCACGATGCGTGCGTTCCGCGACAACACAGTCAACATCCTCGTCGCGACCACCGTGATCGAAGTCGGCATCGACGTCGCGAACGCAAGCGTCATGCTCATCGAGCATGCCGAGCGTTTCGGACTCGCGCAGCTCCATCAGCTGCGCGGGAGAATCGGGCGCGGGACGGCGGTCGGCCACTGCATTCTGCTTTCCGATTCGCCGGAGGCGGCGCCGCGCTTGCGGGCGTTCTGTGAGACGACGGACGGCTTCAAGATCGCCGAGCTCGATTTGCAGGAGCGCGGCATGGGAGAGCTGACCGGCGCGCGGCAGTCAGGCGGCGTGCCGCTCCGGTATGCGAATCTCGAAACCGACGTGCCGTTGCTCGAAGCGGCGCGTCAGGCGGCCGGCGCGATGATCGCCACGGATCCCGCGCTCGAGCAGCGAGACCATTCCGCGTATCGCGAGCGGATTGTCACGCGCTATGAGAGGGGGTTTGAGTTGTTCAGGGTCGGCTAGAAAGCCAGACGCATCCCTACCGCCGCAGCGCCACCGGCCAGCCGCACCTGCAGCTGCGCCGGGAAGGGAATATTCCCCGGCCCTGCCGGATGCAGATCGATAATGAAGAGCGCCGTCGTCACGAGCAGGCTGGCTTGCGCGCCGAGCAGCCAGTGATTCGCGCGACGATCGTATTGCCGCGAGAGCTGATAGAGCTGCTCGGCGTCGGTCCGCACGTAGCGACCGTCGGGACCGGTGGCGCAGGCGTCCTGGGCAGAATGACAGATGGTGAGCAGCTGATTCCAGTCGCGATTCGACTGCCGATGCTCGGCGGCGCCCATAATGGTGAGTGCGGCGACACCGGCGGCGGTCAGCCATTTGCCGTAGTGCGGGATGTCACGGCGCCATGAGTTCTCAGTCATCAGTAGTAATCTGTTATCAGCGTTGTTGACGACTGATGACTGACGACCGATGAGCGACTGCGAACGAATCGTCGGGACGATTCCGACGCTCAAGAGCGCGAAGAGAACGGTCGAGCGTGCCGTGATCATCGATACGTATGAATATTGCCGCGCCCGGCGACGACCACCACCTGCCGGTCGCGCACGAGCGGCGGCTCCTCGATTGGCCCGGCGACCTGCGCGCGCCAGCGGATCTCGCCGCTCGCGCGATCGACTAGCAACACCTCACCACTCACACTGCCGACCAGCACACCCGACGCGAGTGGCGTCGGTCCCGCCGTCGCCACGATGCCGAGCGCGTGACTGGTCGCCGCGTTCGGGGTTTCGGTCGGGATGCTCCACAACCGTCCGTCGCGGGCGAGGACGTAGAGCGTGTCGCGGACCAACGCGGGGGCGCCGTAGACCGCGTCACCGGCTAACCGGTCCCAACGAACGGACCATGGAGCGATGTCGATCGCGACGATGTGACCGTTCGCCGTCACGACGTAGAGGCGCTTCCCGTCGCTCGCGGGCGTTGTGAGGGCGGTGCCCGGCAGCGGCAGCCGCGATCGCACGGCGCCTGATTCGCGGTCGAGCAGATACAGCGTATCGCTGGTGGTCGCGACGACCAGGCCGTACGGTGTCGCGATCGGGGCCGCGCGGACGGCGCCGGCGAGTGATTGGCGCCATTGCACGTGGCCCTTCTCGGTTT
>WNFD01000131.1_pt1 | contig 69546 bp, 65 predicted proteins | sample 5400491 | NCBI WGS metagenome assembly WNFD01 (sample SAMN13153343, study PRJNA577476) | soil metagenome | isolation source: 120 cm saprolite under Douglas fir tree site 2 hole 2 replicate 2 | place: USA:California | collected 2015-04-18 | reverse complement strand
CGTAGGTGAGCAGGTAGTCGCACTGCTCCGCCATCCAGACATCGGATGGGGTGCCCCGATCGAGCGCGAGAAACCGACCGGCGAACGCGGTACGATCGCGCCGGCGCGCGTTGTAGGCCCGGATCGAAAACGGCTCCCATTCCCGGCCGATGATGAACCCTAGGACGTGGTCCGAAACGTCGCTCTCATAGCGGCCGAACGCGTGCCCCGGACGCGCCGCGATCAAGGCGTGCCCGTGCACCAGGTCCACCACGCGCCGCATCTCGCCGCGGAAGTCCGCCTTCCAGCCGGGCGCATCGTAGTCGGCCCGCGGCGGCAGCTCGGTCCACACACCGTGCAGCAGCCACAGGGCGCGATCCGGGTGCGAGTCGTTCCACGTCTTGAGCGCCCGGTAAAACGCGGGTGGGAGAATCGTGTAGACGCGGACGGCGTTAGCATGCGCGCCCGCGATCAGCTCGAGCCAACGGCCGTACGTCGAATCGTCGGTGGGAAACTCGGAGGGGAAGTGGCCGGGAAGCGCGACGCCGATATTGATGCCCTTCACGTAAAACGCTCGCCACCCGGCGTTCGTGTAGATCTCGAAACCGTCTCCTGCAGTCCGGGCCGGCAGATCAGGGTCGACCGGGCGCACCACGGCGGGGAGCGCGACCGCACTGTCGATCCCGAGCGCCAGGAGCCGGTGCTCGGCGTCCTCATACCCGGGGACGAGGCGAAGCGTGCGACGCCACGCGTCGGCCGCCGCAGCGCGCTGGCCCAAGCGCGAGCGGGCCAGGCCGAGCCCATACCACGCCTCGGCGTCGCTCGCGTCGCTCGCCACGGCTCGAAGGAAGCGCTCGGCAGCGCCGCGCGGCTGACCCCGCCGCAGAAGGACAAAACCGAGCCCGATTTGCGTCGCGTGATCACCTGGGCACAGAGAATCGGCGGCCGCGAAGTGCGTCGCCGCCTCGGCGATGGCCTCGCGCCGGTAGGCCTGCCACCCCGCGGTCGTCTCGCGGCCTGCCGCCGCGGCGTGCGGACACGGCGTGGGGACCTGCGAGCCGAGCGCCACGAGCAGCATGAGCATTGCGGGTGGGTCAAGATAATGAAAAGCCGGCGCCCGGAGGCGCCGGCTTGAAGATCGGAGCCGCGCACGAATCAGTGGAAGGTCACGCCCAGGCCGAACTCGACGACGTTCTGCTTCCACTGCCTGCTCACGGCTCCGAAGCCCTCTTGGTTTACATCTCCTACTCCGCCATATACGTAGTTCACCACCGGCGTGAGGGAAATGTCTCGGCCGACGCGGATGTCGTATCCCACGCCGCCGGTGAACCCCCAACCCGTGCCGTTGAAGGATGGACTGGAATTGACGTGATAGTTGGAGAACCCAAGGCCGCCGGTGAGGAATAACCCGCTCTTCGCTTCCGGGTAGAGGTAGACCGACGCTGTGAGGTTGGTCATGGTCTCGGTCGCCGAGCCGTCGGAGTGCGACCAGCTGTTGATCGCTCCGCCGAGCAGCACGTTGCGGCTGGGCGTGCCGCCGAGCTTGACGAATCCGGTGACACCGCCCACTCGCGGCCCCGTGCCACAGACGTCGCAGGTCACATTGGATGAGCCGTACCCCAGCCCGAACCCGATCCAGAAGCCGTCACGCCGCTGCGGGTACTGCGCCTGTGCCGCGGCCGCCGCGCAGGAAAGCGCGGCGAGCAGCCCGATGAGCCTTGGTGCGTACATAGAGGCCTCCCTCCCGGGTGATGGGGGGGTGAGGGCGACTTCCATGCCGTGGGAGGCGAGCACGGGGGCGAGGTGGCAGTGTCCTCGTCCACGGTCAGCCGATCGTCCTTGTGCTCAGTGAAGGTGATACCGAGCCCCAGAATCGAAGACGCGCCGGTCGCGCATCCGCGGGTGTTGCACCAGCCCCCCGAAACGGCTAGCCCGACCGGATGGGGTGTTCCAGCCTCGTTGCATAACTTGCATAGCCCCCGTGACGGCATACAGTATGCCGTGAGTACGACATGTCTATGGTGATGTCAAATTCGTGCATCTGATGCACGATTCCGTTGACAGCACGTGCCACCGGGGGGTAGGTTCTCACCATGAAACTCATCACTACCATCGTTCGGCCCGAAGAGCAGGAGATCGTGAGCCAGTACCGCGGCAACACGGTCGTCATGGAGTTCCACGAGAAGGTCAAGATCGAGATGGTGTGCTCGGAGCCGTACGTCGAGCCGTGCATCAAGGCCATCTTGGCTTCCGCCCGCACCGGCGAAGTCGGTGACGGGAAGATCTTCGTCCAAGCCATTGAGCGCGTGATCCGCATCCGCACCGGCGAGATCGACAACGCCGCGCTCACCGCCGTGAACGCAGACGCCGTTCAGCGCGCCGCGCTCGAGACCGCGCAGCATGCCGGCGCCGGCGAGGGGGATTGATGAACCAGATCTCGGCGGGCGACACCGCCTGGGTCCTCACGTCTACCGCGCTGGTCATGGTGATGACGGTGGGCCTCGCGTTTTTCTACGGCGGCCTGGTGCGGCCCAAGAACGCCCTCAACACGATGATGATGAGCGTCGTCGCGCTGGGCGTGGTCAGTGTGCAGTGGGTGCTGGTCGGCTACTCCATCGCGTTCGGACACGGCACTCCCTGGTGGGGCGGGCTCGCCTGGCTCGGCTTCAAGGGTGTCGGTTTGGAGCCGGATGCCGCGTACGGCGCCACGATTCCGCTGCAGGCGCACGCGATGTTCCAGCTGATGTTCGCGATCATCACGCCGGCGTTGATCTCCGGCGCAATCGTGGAGCGCATGCGTTTCCGCGCCTACGTCGTATTCTTGCTCCTCTGGGCCACGTTCGTATACGACCCGCTCGCCCACTGGGTGTGGGGGTCGGGCGGCTGGCTGGCGAAGCTCGGGGCGCTCGACTTCGCGGGAGGCACGGTGGTCCATATCAGCGCCGGCGTGTCCGCGCTCGTGGCCGCCCGCATGCTGGGGCCCCGGAAGGACTTCAAGCGCACGGCGATCGTGCCCCACAACGTCCCGCTCGTGCTGCTCGGCGCGGGGCTCCTGTGGTTCGGCTGGTTCGGATTCAACGCGGGCTCAGCGCTCGCCGCGAACGGCCTCGCCGCCCTCGCGTTCACGAATACGAACACGGCGGCAGCGACCGCGTTGGTGGCGTGGGTGTGTCTCGACCTGCTGCGCACCGGGAAGGCCACCGCTGTGGGCGCGGCCACGGGTCTCGTGGTGGGGCTCGTCGGGATCACACCGGCGGCGGGGTACATCACCGCACCGGCCTCACTCGCCGTGGGCGCCCTGGCGGCCCTCGTGAGCTATACCGCCATCCAGATCCGCGCGAAGACGCGACTCGATGACTCGCTGGACGTGTTCTCCTGCCACGGGCTCGCGGGAGTGGCTGGGGCGCTGTTGACCGGCGTGTTCGCCACAAAACTGGCGAACCCGGCGGGCGGTGACGGCTGGCTGGCCGGCAACTTCGCCCAGATGGGCGTACAGCTCGTGGCCATTCTCGCCGCCGTGGCGATCGCTGCCGTCGGCACGGTCGTCATTCTCGCGCTCGTGCAGGCCACGCTCGGCGCCAAGGCGGGGGTGCGCGAGCAACTCTCGGGGCTCGATCTGAGCGAGCACGGCGAAGAAGCATATTTCGGCGAGCAGGGTGCGACGCCCTCACCGGGCGTGTCGCTCGGCCAGGGGGTGATCGTTTCGGCCGCCGCTCCCGAGCCGCTCAAGGCCGCCGCTGCCGGCTAGCGGCCGAAGCTACGGGGCCCCTTCTTCTTTCGCGTCACCGAGCAGGGTGCTGACCAGCGCGACCAGGGTGGCGGCCTCGAACGGCTTCGTGAGGAAGCGATCGGCGCCCAAGGCCACGGCGTGCCCACCCACATCGATCGCCCCCGCGCTCTTTACCCCGGACATCGCGACGATCTTTACCGCCGGCCACTCCCGGCGCAGCCGGCCGATCGTTTGGAGCCCACCCTGCCCGGGCATGAAGATGTCCACGATCACCACGTCAGCGGAGTGTCGCTCGTACGCGCGGATGCCGGCGTCGCCCTCCGCGGCCTGCCGGACCTCATGCCCGGCGTGCTCCAAATGCTTCGTCAGGGCCTGGCGAAGCGTGACGTCGTCGTCGATGATGAGTATGCGAGCCATGTCGAAAGAGGCGCCGGTCGGAATCGAACCGACGAATAGAGGTTTTGGGTTATCTCCCAAGATACGTTCACCGGCGACGGTAAGCGACGCCCGCGGCGCAACTAGAACCGCTGTTATCCGGGTGGACTGTTCAACCCAACCCGAACAGGCGCTTGAACGCTTCCAGGAGCCCATAACCGCGTCCGGCACTCACCGCCTCCTCGAGGGCAATGGTGGGCTGGTGCAAGAATTTGTCGAGCAGCGTATGGCTGAAATGATCGAGCTGGGCTCGGTCGTCCGGGCTCAAGTGGCGCAGGCGTCGGAGCGCGCGCTCCAGGCCGGCGGCCCGCACCCCTTCCATCTGATCGCGGAGCTCCTTGAGCACAGGCATCACGACCAGCGCTCCATACCACGCCCACCAGCGCTCCACTTCCGCAGTCACGATACCCTCGGCGGCGGGAATGTCGCCGTGGCGCCGCGCCGCCGCCTGCGCATCAACCTCCTGGAGGTAGTCGATGTCGTGGAGGAACACGTTTTCCAGCGGATCGCGCACCGCGCCTTTGTGCCAGGCAGTGAAGGTGAAGGCGCCGGAGATCGGGGTCATGGCTGTCTCCGCTCGTAAGAGCTCTTGGCCGTTGAACGCCGCCGCCGAATCACGAGCCACGCTCCCCCACCGTAGACCGCGACTTGCAACCAGAGGGCGCCCCACGATCGCCATACCTCGCCAAGCTGAGCGCCCATCTCCCCGAGCTGGAGAAACCCGCGGATCCCGAACGTGCTCGGCAGGACCACGGACAACGCCCGGACCCACGTTGCCTGCGCGTCCACTGGGAAGCTCGCCCCCGACAGGAACAGAGCGGGAATGGAGGTCGCCACGAGCGCGATCGTCGAGGTCTCGGGCCGCTCAAACAGCTCGGCGACGACCAGCGCGAGCAGTGTGGTAGCGGCGATGAACGGAACGAGGAACGCGACGACGGCGCCCAGGCTCGCCCGCATCGGCAGCCCGTAGATCCGGAACACAACGACGAACAGATAGGCAGCGTGCAGGAGGTAGATCAGCGTGAGCGCCGCGACCTTGCCGCCCAGCACCGCCCAGATGGGCTCAGCGGCGTCCGCGCCCGTGTGGCGCTGGGCCACGCGAAGGGTACCGATGCCGATGAGCATGGTCTGTTGCAGGATCAGGATGAAGACGGCAGGCACGATGAAGGTCGCGTAGCCGGCAATCGGGTTGAACAACGGCCAGCCCGCCACCGCGACGGGCTGCCGCCGCGTCACCGCCTGGGTCTGTGATGCGGGCAATGAGGTCTAGGTCACCCTTTAGTTGGGCCTCGACGATGCCCTTCAGTATGGACACCAGGCCAAGTATGGAGAGGCCGAACCAGAGACCGAACAAGGGGAGGACCCGAGTCCTTAGGGCGACCCAAAAGGACCATGAAGGCTTAACGGGGAAGCTCGTAGACACCACACGCAACTTGTGTTCGCCCCCTTGGTCCGTGAGTCCCTCGCCGGCCCCTTGAAGAAGGAGCTGGTCAAGGCCCCCGTCGGGCTCCGCCACTGACATGTAGATTGACTGCTCTCCGTAATTGCCAACAAGCGGCTCTTGTGTCGGACCGATTGTCAGCATGTTTCGACTGGATGCAAACGTGATCGGAATCCGGTCCGCTGTCGTGCGTTTCCCTTCTAGGCTCGGGACAGCGTACTGCAGGACAACTTCGTAGTCCCGTCCTTGCTTCAGCTCGAAACCGTACACTGGCGCCGAGAGAGTACTCTTGCGGAGCAGCGAGGCCGCAACACATCCACTACCGAACAATGTTCGCTCAAAGCAAGGTTGGGAGAGGCGGTAAAAGACTGCATGAACTGCGTTGTCGTTGATCTTGATATCGCCCTCCTTGCACAAGGCGCTCGTCAACGTTCGCCATTGACTCACGTCGTCGCCGTCTCCTTGGACGGGGTGTTCCAGAGCGCTCACCAACGCCTGCCACTTCGCCACCTCTTCTGTCTCGGCGCTGGACGGTTCGACATCAGCTGGTCGAACCGTGAAGCAAAGTTTGCCGCGGACGCCGCTGGGAAGGGGAACGGCTTGTTCGGAGGGCTTGGTGATATCGCCAACCGGCCAGAGCTCGCCGACTGTAAACCAGAAAGTGTAGAGATTCTTTCGACTTCGATGCGCTCGGATTCTTGCCCGCCGCAGCGGAAGAAACAGATGCGAGTCGCGGTCAGCTATAAACCGGGCGCCGACAATGACCTCCCAGTGCTCGTGGTGTTTAGACTCGCCTTCGTCTGAGAGCAGCTTTCGAGCACCGGTACCCACGTACTTTTCAGCGTAACGGAATGGCCAACGATACGAGACGCCGGACGGCAACCCTACGAGGTGCACGACGTCCTCCCAATACGGCCCGTCGGCATAGAAAGCGAGCACTAGCAGCTTCTTTTCGGCAGACATTAGTAGGGCGAAGATATGCGGTGAGGGACGGAGGTGCCACAGCGAGGGCACGGGACGCCGCCACGCATACAATCCATTCCTGACAGTGGTTGGTTGCGTTCAGGGAATCGCCTGAACATCAAGGGCGCGCATCGTGAAGACGGCTGTAGACAGCCGGCGCGATAGGTCCTGCTCAACAGGGCGCTGGTGTTGCCGTAGATCGGGCTGGGCGCGCAGACGCCCACAAGCGCAGGTCTCCCAGTTGCAGCGCTGATTGGTCCTGGCTAGAATAACATTCCGGGACGGTTACATGAACGCCCGAGGATAGACGGCAATGCCCCTTGGTGTAACTGGCAACACGCCTGACTCTAGCGGGACCTGAACGGTCCACTCGCTGGACACCACGTCGGAGACGGCGCGTGTGAATGCTCTCGAAGTCGGCGAACCCTTGACTGGCAACGCCGAGCCAAGCCCCGACAGGGGAAGGTGTAGAGACTGGGCGGGAGCCACCTGACCGCGTAAGGGTGAAGGTGAAGGCACAGTCCAGACCACGAACGCTCATGATGTGAGCGGCGGCGAAAGCCGAAGTGGCATGGGATCAGGAGAGTCCTGGTTCGAGCCCAGGAGGGGCAATAGGAAGCCCGGCATCGCGGTGAGCGAGGTCGGGCTTCGCTTGTTGGAGGCCTAGACGTGTTACCTCCCGAGCTGGAGTCTGCTTGTTTTTCTACATAAACTTAGGTAGGATAATAGGCAGACCCCCCAGGAGAGAATACCCGTGACCGCGCTCTTTCCGTTGGTTTTCGACAATCCCGACGACGTGCCTGCCAGGCTCGCCGCCCTGGGGCTGCGTCTCGAGGTATTGGACGAATGCATCATGGACGGCCGCATTAGTCGGGCGGGTTGTACGGACAACGACCCACCGAGCTTTCCCGGCACAACCATGTGGGCTGTGATCACCCGTTCCCTCCGTGTCCGGATGGCCTCAGAAGGTTGGGAGAAGTCAGACGAGGACAACTACTCCATCGTCCTTAATGCGCCCCGCACGCTCGCGATCGCCGTCGCGACTGGTGACGAAGCGACTGGGCGGAAGAACCAAGAACCCCACACGAAGTACCCAAAAGGGCCCGCAACACGAGCCGCCGTTGAGGCGAACAAGCTTCAACTCGATTTGTTCACTCCGGCAGAGCCGGTGCCGGTGATCCGGGAAGCCAAGGAGCCTCTCACTTGGATCCTGCTGGTTCGGCCGGTGGGATCGGAAGCGTACGCTGAGCTATCGTTGCCACTAATCATCGGGGACGGCGGGCGCATCGAGAAGTGGCGCGAACGAATCCTCCTGCCCTTGAGCCGGCGCGGTGACGACGGCAGCCGCATTCGTCGCAGGCCGCCGGAACCGGGACCGGACATTGAAGTGGCGGTGACCAGGCGCGTCAGCTAGGCGTTTTTTTGGCAATGGCATTCTCGTCTTCGCGTCTCTCGATTGCACGTCGGCGGCGGGGCCTAACGAAGCAGGCCCTCGCCGCCCAGGCCGGCGTCGCCTACCGATCAATTGTTGCTTATGAACGCAGTGAGACCGAACCCACTGAGGAGGCGACTGCCAAGCTCGCGCGCGCGACGACTTTCCCAACAGCCTTCTTTTTGCGGCAGGAGTTGGACAGTTTGCCCATTGATGGAGTCAGCTTCCGGTCGCTCGCCCGCATGACAGCCGCGCAGCGCGACCGCGCTTTAGCGGGCGGCGAGCTGGCCTTGGAGCTAGTGGACTGGATTGATGAGCGATTTGCTTTCGACGAGCCGGACGTGCCTGATCTTCGTGCCTACGGCACACCTGAGGCTGCAGCGAGAGCACTTCGTGTACGGTGGGGCCTTGGCGACAAGCCCATCCCTAACATGCTGTGGCTGCTAGAGGCCAAGGGCGTCCGCGTGTTCTCGCTGGCAGAGGAGAATGTTGAAGTTGATGCCTACTCGTTCTGGCGTGGCAGGCAACCTCTGGTGTTCCTGAATACGATGAAGTCAGCGGAGCACAGCCGGTTCGATGCGGGGCACGAGTTGGGTCATCTCGTGCTCCATCAGCACGGAGCGGCCGTCGGACGGGAGGCAGAAACCCAGGCGAACGCGTTCGCATCGGCGTTTCTCATGCCAGAATCGAGCATCACGGCGCACGCGCCGTCTCCCCCACTCCTCAGCGCCCTCATCGAGGCGAAGCACTACTGGAAGGTCTCCGTTGCAGCACTGGCGTATCGGATGCACGTGGTCAAGATGCTGAGTACCTGGAACTATCATTCCCTGTGCGTTGAGATACAAACGCGGAACTACCGCACGAACGAGCCAGAGCCCGAACCCCGAGAAGTTTCCCAGGTCTGGCCAAAGGTGTTTGCGGCCCTCAGGGAAGAAGGAACGACGCATCGCGATGTCGCCCGACAGCTCGACTGGCCACTCGAGGAACTTCAGGCGCTTGTGTTCCAGCTCGTTGTCACCAAAGGCGGAGCAACGCGCTCGACCAAGGCTCGCACGCAGCTCAAGAAACTCCACTTGACGACATAGTCCTGCCGCTGCAGGAGTAGTGTGAAGCGCGTCCCCCAGGCGTCTGTCACAGGGGTTGACTACCTTGTGTGCGTGTGACTGGCGGCCATTTCGTTGGAAACCAGGCTCTCCCGCGCGGCTGCTCGAAAACTCCACGACCACACGTAGAGTCTCTTCGTCAGGCTGCTGATACCGCGGAATTGAGGCGCGCTATGCGTGGTCAGTCATCGCGCGTCGCAGGGAAACTGGTTCTCACACGTTCAAATGCCGCGTCTGCGTTCGCAGGCCGTGGGTCGCTTCGCCAATCCCAGTCGTGTGACTTCCCAAGAGCACGAGCGAACACTCTTCTCAGGAGTTGCGATTCAAATCCCTCGCCTTTCGATGTGGCCACAACAGCTCGTCCCTCGGGCGATTCGTAATAGAGATACTCCCGGTCCGCCACGCGATTCCGCAGGTCGCCTCTCGTCGCACCCAACGCTCGCCAATCGATGCCTGCGGCTTGGAGAAGGGGCCAAACATCGACCGCTGCGGGGACGAGGTGAAGGTGAGCATGGTCGACCGTGCACAAGACCTTCGGTCCTTGGCGAGGTGCCCCGTGCTCGAAGATGTGTACCGGAGGCCCAAACTCGCTGAGCAGGACAGCTGACAGGTTCCTCTTCGTCTCCAGGAACTCCTTGTCGAGTGTGGTCGGAATACATGCAAAGCTCTTGTAATGCGCTTTGGTGCACAGCAGAAAATGTCCTTCCGTCAGCGGGCCGAGACTCGGAAGGGCGGCGAAGTGGATACTCTCGAAGGCTATACGTCGGACATAGGGCTCTGCTCCCAAGAGCGTTGCGATAAGATCGTTCTCTCGATCGCCGGCGATCTGACTGCACAGGCAGCACTGGCTAACACGATCCATTTTCAGTCCCTTGGAATTAGGCGTGACTATAGCGTTTCTGTTCCTTCTTGAACTGAGCGAGGTCCTCCTCTGTTATCGTCAAAACCTCACGCATCTTGTCAGCTACCTCGCGCGCCGCTGCACGTGCGGCAGAAGCTGACGGCCACTCAGGTTTCGCGAGCAACACTTCCATCGCCATCAGAAGTTCCTTAGGCAGGAAACGTTCACTGACTGAGGCCAATTCACTGCTTGCCTCTGTCACAAACTGTCTTGCTGGAGCATTCGCCGCGGCTGCCTGGAGCAAGCGTGCGCGGCACTGGGGGTCCGGCGGCCCTAGTCCTAGAACGTGGTCCATGCGACCGGACCGGCGTATGGCAGGGTCGAGTGACTCGATCAAATTCGTGCAGACGGCAAAGACCACCCGCCCAGTGTCATGCAACTGCTGAAGCTTCGGAAGCATGCTTGCGGTGAGGAATGCCGTGATTCCCCGCATTTGCTCGCTAGACTCCTTCGGCCGTCTGGACCTAAACAGCTCGTCGCACTCGTCGAACAAGACTACAGCGCGCTGGAGTCGGCCAAGGCGTTCGAACACAGAGATCGCTTGTGCCTCGACTAACTCAAGGCCCCTCATTATGAAGTCGCCCGGGCTCAGCATCACAACTGGCCATTGGAGGCCGTCCGCGAGAGCAAGGATGGCCGTGGTCTTGCTCGTTCCGGGAGGACCGAAGAGCACGATCGAAACAGTGCGGCGCTCCGAGCTCGGAAGTCGCAGTGGGCTTGCCAGAATCGGTGCGACAATGTGGTGCTCCAGGTATTGCAGAACCGGTCTTGCAGCGTTAGGCTCGGATTCGACACGGTAGGTGTCCCACCTCATCCAATCCGGCCATCCATCCGCCCGCGGGTCCTTCACGGTGAACGTCTCGAGGGTGCACTGGTGATTGAATTCGTCTATTAGCCCTAAGAGCGAAAGAGCTGATTGAAGTACGGTAGCAGATGTCCACGACTCTATCATCGGACTCCCGTACGGATGGTCGCTGCACCAACCCCGTACCGGGCTCCGGCTGCCAGCTAATTGAATTACCGATGCCTCAGCATAGCGCCCCGCTGTCAGAAGACGTGCGACTGCACGTTCTAGCGGTGCGGTATTTAGCCTTTCACGATGTGCCGACGTCAGCGCCAGCAGAGTGTCAGCGAGCGCCCAGGCTATTTCGTACGTGGGCATTTCCAGTCTGGGCGCTGTCAGGTCTTTATCCTCAGCGACGACGCGCCCCATCGGCCAGCATCCCGACGCGTCCTGAGCGTCAAGGGCGGCAATCAGGGCTGGGATGATGAACGGTACGTCAGACGGCCTTTCGAGAAGCCCCATGGCCGCCGCGCAGAAGCCCAAAGCGATGGCCTCGCTCGGCCCGAGTAGCCTCATCTCCTTAAGAGCCAGCAACCGCTCAATCGCACCTCGCAAGGCCTCCGCGATCCGCAGAGTTAGACCCTCCGTCTTATCATGTAGGTTCGACACAAGAAACGGTTGGGAAGCGCGCACGGCTCTAACTACATGATACGAGACAAATGGGTGCAACTCGCCGTGGGTCTTCGACGCCAGCTCAATCTCCTCGAGGAGCCCGACCGCGGCCTTCACGACGTTCAGAGCAGCGCGAGCGACCAGCTCCGCACCAAGGAGCGAAGTGCCTGCAGAGCACACGCGCGCTAGTGTCGCGAGGTATCGCGACCGAGTGACGACTCTCTCGGCGGGCGTCAGACTAGAGCGCTCCAACTCTTCGGGCTCGCGCTGGAGCAACGCGGGCATGACGTCTTCAATGATGGCTTTCCCGAGATTGTGGTCCGTGAGCCAGCTGCGCCGCTCGATGGATAGGCGAAACAATGCGTCAGTGCAGCTGAAGCTAACGGTCGGGAAGAAGACCTCCTTTGGGGCCTTAGACTCTTCTCTAGACCGGTGCGCCGTGGATCGCCAGAAGGTACGTCGCCCCGAATCCCACAGCCCCAACACGGCCACTGTCGCTTCAGAGCAGACCCGAGGAAGAAAGGCAGCATCGATGGGCGAAGCTAGTATCGGCGAGGTCCCGCCAGCACCTTTAGGTACTGCGTGTTCCATTAGGGCCCCAGAAGGAGTTCTAGCTGGTCGGTTGGACCCGCTGTTCGAGCCTTCTGAATAACGACCGACAATCGGCTCCCCTGATATGTCGTGGTCACTTCCAAGTCTCCCACGTGCGCCTTGTTGACGGCTGCTGGTTCGCCTTTGGACACCGGTGGAACAAGAGGCAAATTGAAGCGCACTAGTTCCGAGTCGTTGGCTGTGGGCTCGGCCCGCAGTGACGTAGACGCACTCGGAAGGCTTCCGATGCCGGGCAGATCTTCCCAGAGGGGAAGCGCCCCGTCGTCCGTCGACAACGCACCAAATGCGCCTTTGACCGTCTCTTCGAGATAGATCAGGCGCGAAAACCCACCTCTATCTTCACGCTTCCTAGAGCGAACGCGATCCAGCTCACCCGCCGTGATTCCCGACTGCTCTCGAATGCCATCGACAACCTCAAGAACGTCGGCGAGCTCTTCGATGATGGTTGCGTCCTTGCTGGACCAGACCTCGAAGGCTTCCTCGATCAGTTTCTGTGCCAAGAGCACGCGCGCTTCTGGAAGCGAGACCGTACGCACCCTGGCAAGAGCTCCCGCCCGTTTGATTATGGCTGGAATGCGGTCCCGCACCAGTTTGCGATGCTTTGTAACGTCTCCGACAGGGCTCTCAGCATCGATCGGGACTACCGGTGCGCCTTCACTCGATAGCACATAGTAGGCATGGCCGAGTAGACTCCCTTCGAAATAGATAGAGATACCTTTTTCCGCCCCTACCCTCGCCACATCTCGCATGAACGCTTTGTCGCGCACTGACTGAGCATCTGGTCGCACCAATATGCCGAGGGAACCTTGTGGCATGCCACGGTCGCGAAGCTGCGCTACATCTCGCGATGAAGTGACAACTACGATGCGACTCAAGTCTAGAAGCGGTAGCACCGACTTTGAGTACTGGGGAACCGACCACGCCGTGTAGTGCCATGGCAGACACGCCCCGGGTCCTCTGTTGCCTTCGATTCTCGTCAGAGCCATTAACTCCACCTCACGCTTGACGGCGTCGGCTAATACCTTCCCCCACCGTGACAGCGTGGCGATCTCATCCGGCCTGAGTACTTGTGCCCAATCAAAAGGACTTGCCAGCGTGTCAATGGCCCACTGTTCTCTAATGGGAACGATGCAGTGGCTCTTGTACCGCGTCTTTCGACGCAATTGGCCCGAGATCAAGTTGTGGTAATACGTATCGTGTGGAAAAAACTGCAGACCATCAGGTAGTCCCCAAAGCACGTCCAGGCTGACCGTGCTCGTTTCAGGAGATGCATGGACCATCGCGCTGGCCCGCGCAGGAACGAAGGTGGCGAGTAAGAACGCCCAGTTGGCTCCATCAATCCCCTTGTCCTTGAACCACCGAGCCGTCGTCTCCATGAACGAAAGTAGCGAGTCAACATCCTGGCTCGGCGCACTGGTGGGCAACAAGATCTCCTCCTCTTCACGCACCGAGGCTGCGATGTCCGAGCGGATAACCACAGGGGCTTCGCACATTCGCAAGAGGTCATCGCGGAGGGCTCCATGCTCGCCAGGGGCACCGCGTAGCCATTCCTCGCCAGCGAGAACAAAGACATCCGCGGTCGGCATTCCAAGTTCAGCAAACTGGATTGGGCGGTCGAGCTTCCGCCAACGTCCCGTCGACACATCACGGAAGTGTCGCAGCGGAGAAGCCCCGGGGACGAACGGGGTTCGTTGCGCCTCCCTGCCCGACAGATAGACGGCAGCTCTAGTTGCAGTGGGTTGCGGTGCAACGGGATCTGCTTGCACGATCCATACGCGGCGCCCGTCCCATACCCATTCACAGTGATAATAGCCATCGCTCTGGTGCAGGAGCCACCCAGCCACTTCAGCCATGCGGCTCTTGACCGCCGCTTCCTTTGATGCCATCAGGGCATCCGTATTTGGCGGCACCCGAGCCTTAATCCGAATCGCTGCGCGTGTAAGACCTTCCAACAGCCAGATAGGCCTAGCTCGGCTGACGCGTCGCTCGTTAGACAGGTGACCCGTGGTGCTTGGCTCGACGGATTGTTGAAGAATTGGGAAGATCGGCGTGTTTTCGGCGCTTCCCAACATTTTCTCAAGGCCACTTATGATGTCGGGCAGGGTTGGCCTAACAACGTACGTCTCGTAGGCGCCGCGTTCAGCGATGGATTCGGTAGCAGAGTTCGAACGAATTAGGATGTGTCCTTGTGAAGCCGCTCCAAGGAGATGATCTAAGTAAGATCGCTCAGCCGGCGTGAGCGCGAGGAGCGTAGCCTCGATCGTAGCCCGGTCCTTGCAACAGGCTACGAACGTGTCCGTCAAGACGACGAAGCGTGGCACCCAACCTTGCGGTAGGGAGAGCAAGCCCGCCGCCTTCGCGCCCACGGCAGACGGTTTGAGAAGCATGCCGGAGGGCGGACTCCACGAAGTGACTAGCCGCGGGATGTTGGTCATGTATTAATGAGCCGCAAAGCCGGGCGTAATGGTTATATGTGTCGGGTGGCACCCGGACCCCGAGGATCTCTTCTAGCACGGCTCAAAACGCGAAGAGGACTCGGACAACTGCGAGTCGTACATTACACTCGCCAAGAGTGTAGCACACCGACTGACGCACCACAAAGCAATCGACACTCGAATTCGGGGTCTCAACCTTCGCCATTGAGGCTCCTCCTGGCCGTGGCATCGCGGCGCGGAAGGCTGGGCGCAGTTTCAGAGGGCGCGAGCGACCCGCTACTCGGGACGGTTTGTTTGCGGTAATGTTTGCCGGTCCGTGCCTGCCGATGCGGTCAAGTAGGGTACCGGAGTGCCAGTGCCGGAGCACAAAACGAGGGGGCCGCACAGGCCCCCTCGTTTTTTCAGTCCGCTGCCCTTCCAACTCAGGCAGCGGGCTGAGAAATGGCAGCCGTCAACGGCTGGACCCCTGTCTTTGCAGCTAGGTTGTGCCCCAACCTGTGCCCCGGAAGCGAAGGCGCCCTCCTGTGAGAGGCCCTAAGTCGTTGTCCTGTCGAGAGGCGCCGGTCGGAATCGAACCGACGAATAGAGGTTTTGCAGTAGACTGGGAGCCGCTGCGTGGAACTCTATCCCGCTCCATTCCGCGTCACAAGACCCACCGTCTCTTCGGTGGGAGTTCGGCTCGCTGCGTTGCGCTAACCTCATCTGTGCCCCACCTGTGCCCCGCTCATGCGGGCTCGGCCGTACCTGCGGGGGCCAATCGTCGGTCCATACCTGACCCACGGCGGCCCGAGGTGCAAATCACGGTCGCTAGCGTCGCGCACGATTCGGTCCAGATTTCGAGTTTCAACGTGCCTGACCTCCCCGCCCGATTGGCGGGAAGGGAATCGGCGTGACCAACTGATCGAAGGATGTCCCATGCACCGTTTTCGTCCGCTAGCGACAGCGGCTGTGCTCACCGCTCTGCTCTACCATCCGACTCACGAACTGATCGCGGCGAGCTGGGCGTGGGCGGCCGGGGACGGGAGGCGCCACCAGGACGGGGCCCGTGGTGCGCGTCGACGGCACCGTGCCGAACAGCTTTGCCACGCAGCGCGGCCGGGTTAAGCGGGCGTGGATGTTGTTACGCCAGCCGTCGTTCGTCTGGAACTCGGACGGCCCGGCGATGGGGGCCGGCGACTCGAGCCCGGGCCCCAGCAGTCAGAGGGGGCTTGGGATTAGCCTCGGTCAGCCCACATTTGCCAATCCACATCCGGCGGGCGCCAGAGCGCCCGAGGTCCTCGTCGTCGCTAACGCGAGTTAAGACGGGTTCCGGCGGGTTGACGGCGTCCCTTTTCGGGAGCGATCAAAGGCGGCGGAAGCCTTTACAGCCCCTTCCAGCGGCGGAGCGTGTGTAGCTGAAGGCATGTCTGCGCAGAATTCCTGGTTACCTTCTCCAACCAGGCTCCTCTCACCGGAGTAGTGCTCCGTCACCGCTCTCCTTGGAACGGCTCTTGGACCGCTTTCGGCACCACCGCAAGGACGCCTCAGTGTGCAGGGACGTGGTATGGCTCGTCTTCCCTATGCAGCGTGAGCCCGAATCCGCCCTCACTGAAGATCACCCCCCATCCAGCATTGTGCGCCATAGCCCGCGCGAGTCCCTCTTCACGGTCATGAGCTCTAGCATGGGCACCTCGTCTGGCGGACTCCCGGGCAGATCTCGAACGGAGTCTCCTGATTCGACTCGCGGCAGCGGCCACCGTCGAACGACGACGTAGGCAATCGAGTCTCCATCAAGCACGTGGCCCAAGACGGTCGGGTCCGGCCATGAGGAAGCAGCACCCGAGTACGCGTAGCTGAGTTCACGCATAACCAATGTATCTGGCGGCGTCACCTCCAGCTCCCTGAGCGACTCGATCCAACATTAGCTCGAGGATTCTACGCTGGTCTTGCTCGGCGTACCGACTGCCCAGCGAGGGGGCGAGGCCCAGCAGTTCGACTACTTGGCGCTTGAACCTCGTAAGAGCGTCAGCGTGACTCAATTCGAGCAAGCGCCCCACTCGTGTTGCCTTAAAGCGCGATACACAGCAGCCGCCACGGACTCGGGCTTCTGTCCGCCACCCGTTTCTGGCGCAGGACTCTGAGCGGCGATGCCCGTGCAGGTCCAGATAACCACCACAAGTGCCAGGCGCATACCGAAGGTTGGGGACTGCATTTGAGTATCTCTGGGGGTCAACTGTCTCCACCAATATTCCGTTGCTTAGGTCGCCATGCCGGCGCGCGGGCGAACAAGAGCAACATTGGCTCGGGGATCGGGCGCGCACCCTCCGGCATGGCGGGCACTTGCAGGAAGGCCACGTATTCAAAGCCCGCGAGAGTGCTACGGACGGATGCAGCTTCGCCTGGAGTCACAGACAAATGGTCCACAGGATACGCCGTCACAGGCAGCGCGAGGTGGGGAGGCATAGGCAGAGACGTCGGAGGATCGGAGCACTCGAACGACAGAACTGATCCGTCCCAGCGACCGACGCCACCGACAGCACGCTGGTCCCACCGGTCGAAATCAGAAACCAGAATTGCAAGGATCGGTCGACCGTCTAGCTCGCGTGGTTCCATCTGGCCTCCAGTGTTGGGGCACGCTATGTAACGGCCACCTCCGGCGCAGGCGATCTCGTTTAAGTCAGCCAAGTCGTTTAAGTCAGCCAATAGGTACAGAATATCCTAGTGACACGCGGCTGGCCACGTAACAAGTCAGACCAACGGCCGTTGATTCAGCTTACGAGTTCGCCTTGGAACGTGCCCGCTCGTTCCGGCGAATTGCGATTGCACAATTCGCGGGGCTGACTTGTGTAATGCCGGCAAGTCGTGCTCAATCGAGTGCACAGTTCGCGCGCGCGAATTGTGCAATTGGGCATCGAAATCGAAGGGCGGTTGTGTGCGCGTGACCTGAAGCCCTGGGCGCAGCAGGCTGGCACGACGTGTGCATGGATGAACGCACGTGGTCATGCTCGTCTCGAAGCTGCCTCTCGCGAAGTCGTTCGAGCAGGCCTATCTCGAGTACTACGGGATCATGCCGCTCGAGATTGAGGGCGGCCGCCTGCGAGTAGCCACGGATCGGCAGCCGGCGGCGGAAGTGTTGGAGGACCTGGAGCAGTCGTTCAGTACGTCGATACAGCTGGTCCCCATCACGGACGAAGAGCTACTCGACGGCATCCGACGGACCTTCGCCGCCGCGGAATCGGTGGTCGAGCTGATCAAGGACCTGGACGCCGAGCTCGGCCCCGAGTCGACCGGGGCCGACGACCAGCTTGCCGACACCCGCGACCTCGCGAACCAGCCCCCCGTCATCCTGTTCGTCAATCTGCTAATCCGCGAGGCCCACGACGCGCGCGCGTCAGACATTCATCTCGAATCGACCAGAGAAGGACTGTCCGCCCGTTTCCGGGTGGACGGCGTGCTAACCGAGCTGCCCAGCCCCCCTAAGGGGCTCCAGGCTGCGGTGGTCTCGCGGATCAAACTGCTCGCGGACCTCGACATTGCCGAGCGCCGGGCGCCACAGGACGGGCGCATCCGCGTGCGGCTCGATGAGCGCGAGCTGGACCTGCGCGTGTCGACGGTGCCCACGCTGTACGGGGAATCGGTCGTGCTGCGCCTGCTCGATCGCGGGGGAAGGCCAGTGGGCCTCGACGAGCTGGGGATGGCTCCGGAGACGCTGGATACGTTCCGGCGGCTTGCCGAGAAGCCGCACGGGATCTTGCTCGCGACCGGCCCTACCGGCAGCGGCAAGACGACGACGCTCTACGCCGCTCTCGCTCTACGGCACCGGACCGCCGAGAAGATCGTCACGGTGGAAGACCCGGTCGAATACCACCTCGAAGGCGTGACCCAGGTGCCCGTGAACGTGAAAGCGGGGATGACGTTCGCTGGCGCGCTGCGGAGCATTCTGCGCCAGGACCCAAACGTCTTGATGATCGGGGAGATGCGAGATGGCGAGACCGCCGGCCGACCTGCGGGGGAGCGGCGAGGTGATGAGCGACCTCTCGCTCGGAGGCGGAGAATGATCCAGGTAGTGCCGGGCCTAGAGCCCTACCGGAACGGTCTGACGCGGCACCGCCGTCGTCACCTCGCTAACGCGAGCGCGCGTGCCCGGGCCGCCCACTGATCGAAGGGTTCGGCGTCGCGTAGCCAAGGCATGTTCTGACAGTGCTCGTGCTCTGAGCCTGTGGTTAGCCAGGACGCCATTTGACTGTAGGTCTCCGCGAGCCCTCTATAGAAAGCTCGGTACTCACCGTCGGTGGCTGGCACCCACTGCTTGCCTGTCCAGCGCCGAACCTCGACCCAGGCTGGCACCATATCGAAACGATCGCGAAGCGTGATGTGGCAAAGGTTTGTGCAGTCCCCTTTCGCTAGGTCTTCAGAATAGACAAGGAGTTCGGGGTGACCGTCGCCGTTCAGGTCCCTAAGCTCAGCAGGCTTACAAGTGCCATCCGCGTCGGTGAACACGAGCGATAAATCCGAATCGTGAAGTGAGTAGACGAGGGTCCCGACATCGCCCTCGAGCGGCGTATCATAAGTGATGAGAAGGCCGTCTACCGTTGAATCGCGTAGTGTGACCCAGTTAACCAGAGTTGGTGCGTAGTCTCCTACATCGACGGCCTTGTTCAGCAGAACAATGGAGTCTCCGCAAACCCTGAGATTGAAGAGCGCCCGGCGGCTATCACCGGCCGCGCGCGCCATCAGGCTGTAATACGTACCGCGGCGCGCCGCGATCTTGTCGAGGATGACGTCACGAGCGGCTAGGTATCGACCGATGGCGACAGAGTCGGCGTCCTGGGTTGGTTCCCGTTGGGCTGCTTTTCGTCGGCATTCCCCTACCTCGGTAGCCTGGAGGGATTCAATATCGATGGCAACGGGCCCGGAACTCCCCTTCACCCGGGTGCAGAGGGTCGCCAAGGCAACCGCGAGTGTTGGAAGGAGCCTTAGGAGGTGTGGTCTCATGACATGCATACAGTCGGATCCACAGTACCATACTGTGTGCGGACTTCGAAGTGAAGATGGGGACCTGTACTTTCCCCCGTGCTGCCAACGTGGCCGATGACGTCTCCGGCTTCGACTATGGCCCACCGCACCACAGTCACATCCCTCAGGTGGCCGTACATGGTTAGGAAGCCAGCGGGGTGGTAGATAGCGACTAACATGCCGTAGCCCCGTTGCGAGCCGGCCAAGACGACAATCCCCCAGCCCGCAGCCTGGACTGCGGTTCCCTCAGCGGCGGCGATATCGATGCCAGCGTGCATTTGCCACGTGTGGCGAATCGGGTGCACCCTCATGCCGTAACCTGAACTTATGGTTCCGCCTGACGAGATGGGCCACTGAGTTACCCCGCAGACCTCCTTCGACAACGTGGAACCTTGCCGGCAACCGCTGGCGTCGCAGTAGGTGTCAATGTTTGGGAGGCCCTTGCTCACGATGTCGCCCAGCAGATCTAGCGCTGAGAGTTCAGCGAGGTGATCCGCATTTACGCAGCCACCGTAGGACTCCGTATAGCTCTTGGGATTCCACGTTTCCGGGTCGCCCGACGTACCACAGAGACCAGAGGGGTCGCGGCCATTCATGGGGTCGTTCCCCGCGTAGGCGTAGAGGTTCATCCCCGCGCTTAACCGCGCCGGATCCTCGGATATGAAGCGGCCTACCGCGGGATCGTAGTACCGCGCGCGGTTGTAGTAGAGCTGCGTCTCGTCATCGGATTCGCGCCCCGCGTACAGGAGCCGATTCGGCACGGGAGCACTGCTGGTCGCCAGTGTACCGAACGGGCTGTAGTCATACTGGTTGGCCACCGCGACCCCCGTCGCCGTCCGCTTCACGAGCCCCGTGATGTTCCCCGGCAGGTCCTTGACGTAGTAATACGTCGTGTCGCCGCGATCGTGGCGTAGCACGCTGTGAGGATTGTCTGCCCCCGGATAGTAGGTGTACTCGGCCAGGCGATTGCCCGCGCTGTCCAAGTCCATGAGCAGCGCGTCGCCGTCCCAGAGGTGGCGGGTGGTGAGGGTGCCCACGGTCTTGCGCACGCGCCGGCCCCACCCATCGTACCCGAATCCGATCCGCGTGAGGGCCCCCTGGCTGTCGCGGACGTGTACGCTGTCCAACCCGCCCACGGCACTCCAAAAGAGCGAGTCCCGTCGCCAGACTTGAGTGGTATCACTCGGGTTCAAGGTCCGCTTGGCGAGGAGGTTGCCCGCCGCGTCGTAGTCCATGCGCAGATTCGTGAGCCGACGGAGCCGGTTGCCCGGATCGATGCCCCCGACGGCGCGCGCTGAGTCCTTCCGGTTGCCGAGCGAGTCATAGAAATAGGCTGCGGAGCCCACTAGCGTCGCGGTCTGGTAGCCCGAACACGTCTCGCCCTGCAGGTGACGTGAGCAGCCGCCGTTGGGCGCATACGTGTGGGCCGAATCGGCGTAACCGACGAGGCGCCCGGCTGCGTCGTAGGAATACGTACGGTTCCAGTCCGGCGTGACCTCCAGGCCATGGTAGCGCACCTCCACCCGCTGGCCCGCATCGAATTGATAGCTCCGCCCGAGGCTCGCGTTCACGCTGGAGTCGGTTAGCTGGATGATGTCGGTCACGTGACTCCAGGGGTAGTCGTACGAGATGAGCATGCCGTTGAGGCCGCTCAAGGTGATCCCGCTCATCAAGTGCTCAACGTTGTAGCCGAACCTGGTGGACTCACCACCGAAGTTGGTGAGCGTATCGAGATTCGAGGAATTGTCATAATGCCATCTCACGGCACGCTGCACGCTCGGGCCCCAGACCGAATCGGCGCGCGCAATGAGATTGGTGCGCAGGTTGCGGATCTGGTACGCCGAACTGTCGCGGAAACACTTCGCCGCGCTGCTGCCAGGGAGTACACGGCAGCTGATTTCCCAGATGGGGCGACCTGCCGTGTCTGCTTTGATGGTGTCCACGCTCTCCCGATTCGACACGGTACTGAAGCGGCCCAGGGGATCGGCGAAGAATTTGGTGGTATCCGACCCGACGATCACGAACCGTGCTTGATCGAGCGAATCGTAGGTGAACTGCACGACCTGACCGCGGCGGTTCGTCCAAGTCCTCCGGTTGCCCGCCGAGTCGTACTGGACGCGGTCGAGGGCGCCGGCGGGATCGCTGGTCGAGTCCGCCCAGCCCAGCGCGTTCGGCCACGATCGGTGCACCCACCCTTTGGCGTCGCGCACCTGCGTGACAAACAGGGCGTCGTAGGTGGTGGTGGTCGTATCGTGCAGCGGTCCAATGCGGCGAACGACGCGGCCGACGGAGTCGTATTGGATCCAGGTTGTGTCGTACTGGATGCCGCTGGCGGTCGCGAAATGATGCGCGACGAGGGTGCGTTGACCGTGGCCGTCACATTGGTACGACGTCGGCGTCAACCCGCCTAGAACCGTGGAATCGGTGTTCATGAACCCGGTAGCGTGGTAGAAGAACGCCGTGGTGTGACCGCCGGGGTCGGTGACGAGCGAATCGCGACCGGTGCTCGTGTACCTGTACTTAGTCCAGCTCGACGACCCGCCCACGCGCGAGCTGTCGAGCCGGCCCGCGGTCCAGCGGTTCACCAATGAATCCACATCCCCGTACACAAGCGTGACTTGATGATAGGTCGACTCGTAGGTGTAGTTGATCGTTTGGCCTGTCGTCGAGTCCCACTGCTGGGTCAAGTCCGGTCCGCTAAACGTGTACTTGACTTTGTGGCCTGAGGGCGACACGGCCCGCACGGTGCGCGAGCTCGAGTCCCGGGTGAACGTCGTGGTGCGGCCCAGCGGCTCCTGCACCAGCGTGGGCGCGCCGAACCGGTCGAGCCCATACGTGGTCGTGAAGCCGCGCGCGTTCGTCGTGCTCGCCCGCACGGCCGCGGTATCCACGCTCGCCCCGGGATTCGTGGGCGTCCCGAGCCCCGAGGCGGGGTCGATGAGGATCGTCTTCTCGATCGACGCGAACCGGACCAGCGGGCTTGCCCCTTGGCCGTTCATCGTCACGCGCGGCGCCGTCTCTGAAGCGATCTTCCCTGCGAAGTCGTAGGCAAAGCCCCACGACCCGCCGCGACGGTCGGACCAGTTCACCAGTTGGTGTGGCGCACCGTTGGTGAAGACCGCTGCATCCGCCCAATAGGTGAAGACCCCTTCGGCACCAGCCGTCGTGAACAACGGTTGACACGAGACCGTCCCTGCAGGTGCGGTGGCCGTGAAGCTGAACCGTTGCCATCCATTAACCAACGCGACGGTCGCACCACCCGAGTAGGACATGTAGGCGGGGACGTTGTTCCACCAATTGATACCGAGCACAAAGGTCTTCCCGGTCGCGCCGCCGTCCGAGTACACCCAGAGCGAGTACGTGTACGTCTGTCCGGCCACAGCAGGTAGACGCAAACCATTGCGTAGGTAATTCCAGTGTCCGGACCCACCAAGATTCACTGTGGTGACCTTGCAGGAGTATAGACCTTCATACGCGTGTGCGTTGTCCCGGATGAGGGTCTCACTACCCCAGGCGCCGGCCCACCCGACGACATCGACTTCGCAACCCGAGTTATCGATCTCGTTGCCAACGCCGTAGTTCCCTTGGAACGGGAAGCCCCCAGCCCAGTCTGTGATCTGTGTCAGATCCCCAGACGCATTGACCGTGATTGAATCCCTCCGCCCGCCCGGGTCCTTAATCCAGGCCAGTTTGTTGCTGGCAGAATAGCCAAGTGAGTCGGTTTGCCCCGCGGGATCGGTGATAGCGACGAGGAGATTGGACGCGTTGTAGCGAAACTGCATTTGATTGTTGAGGCGATCCTTCACATACCACAGCCGCCCATCGGCGCGGAACGCGAAGGTCGTGCCGTCCGGATAGCGGCGGTAGTATTTCGCGCTGTCGGCGCCGACCGAGCTCACGCTCGTGACCGCGCTGAAATCCCCCTTGGGAGCGGTGTAGGTGCAGCCAGGGGAACACGAGGCCCGCGCGAAGTAGCCGATCGAGCCGTTCCCCTCCGTGATCGCGATCGAGCTGTCAGCTTGAGGAATGAGCCTCTGGAAGCCCGCGATCGACCACCCTGCGCCGAAGGGGCTGCTCTGCTCGTTGGCGATGAGGACACGGACGGCAGCGTAATTCTCTCTGACCGAGGCATCCGCCCGATAGCTGCGAACCACCACGGTATAAGCGTAGGCGCCGCTCGCCAGAGTGCTCGCGTCAAATTGCGCTGCCAGTCGGTTAGCGCCCGGGGCCCAACTGAAGAAGATCTCCTGCGAGCCGTTCGTGAAGGTCACGAACGTTGCGTCGGGCCCCTGAAGCCGAAGCGACATCTTGACCGGCGCGACCGAACTCGTATCGGTCGCATCGACCTGCACCACGCCCTGGGGTCTGGCTTGCGCACTCGTGTAGGCGAGCTGCACGCTGCGCCGCACGTCCATACTGAAATACGGAGGGGTCGCGTAACCGACGACGGCATCGAAGCAGGCCTCTACGCAGAGCGCCGGATTGCGGTAGTCGCTGTTGTGCGGTGCTACCGAGATGACCGGGCCGTTTGAGAGCGACGTGACGTTGAAGTAGCCGGCATCCGTCTCGCCGCCAATGCTACCGGTGGCCATCAGCGTGAGGACCCCGGTTCCAACCGCGCCGACGCTATACGTGGCGACGACTGTGGTGCTCGCGCCCGGTGGTAGGGAGGCACTGCTCTTGTCGAGCGTCACGCCGGAGACCGTTCCAGTAGCTGTCTTCGTGAAGCTATAGGTATCCTGGCAGGTCCCCGTGTTCGTCACCGTGAACGTCGACGTGAGGCCGCCCGTGTACGCCGGCCAGCTCACCGAGCTTCCAACGGGGGTGACCGACACGGCGTAGTTCACATCGGCGGCGATCGGCCCGAGGACGTTGGGGCCGGCCGGGCCGAGGGGGCACGGGAGTGTCGGCGCACGCGTTGCGACGCGGTCAGGTATGCGTGGGACGCGGGACGGGGTGCTGATGAGCGCAACGGCGGCAAGGAACACCAGGGTGACGGACGACGAGTGACGCAGGACCACGGGAGACTCCAGCAAGGAGGTCGCCCGTCCCTAAGCACGCGCTGTGCCGAGCCGGGTAGTTGCTCCGGTGCGTGTTGTGAAAGGAGTTACCGCCGGGAGGGGGTTGCATGAAAGTCACATTGTCGCACGGTGTCGCGCGACGGTCGCGGGACATCGTGCGACATCTTCATCTCCCGAAGGGACACGCCCAGGACCCGCAGGCGGCGGTGCAGGGTGGCGCGGTGAATGCCGAGCGCCTCTGCGATCCGCTGCGCTTCCCACCCATGCGCCGCGCACACGTCGAGGAGCGCCTTCCAGGGTGTAGCGACCGCAGGCTGTGTGGCCAGCAAGCGTTGTCGAGAGTCTCCGTGGGGCGCACCGATCTCAATCGCCGTCGCGAGAGCCTCGGCCGGCAAGGTGCCGTCCTCCACCAGCTCCCCCGCCCGCTCGATGACCATCCCTAGCTCACGCACATTGCCGGGCCAAGCGTAGTTGAGCAGCACCCGGTCGACCCCTGGCTCGAGACGCCGGCCTTGAAGGCCCGCGAAATGCTCGGCCAGCGGCACGATATCCTCCGGGCGCGTCGCGAGTGGCGGCAGCTCGATCACCACCCCCGCCACCCGCTGGAAGAGGTCGCGCCGAAAGCGGCCGCTCTCCAGCGCGCTGCCGATGTCATCCTGCGCGGCGCTCACGACCCGCAGGTCCACGGTTCGCTTGCTGGCGGCGCCGAGCTGCTGCACTTCGCCCGTCTCGAGGACGCGCAACAGCTTCCCTTGGGCCTCGGGGGCAAGACTCGCCAGCTCATCCAGGAACAGGGTCCCGCGGTCCGAGCGCTCGATATGCCCGACCGTGGACTCCACCGCCCCGGTGAACGCGCCGCGCTTGTGCCCGAACAAGAGGCTCTCGACCATGTCCCGCGGCAGCGCACAGCAGTTGACGTCCACCAGGGGACCAGGCCGACCGCTTCGCTCGTGGATGTACTCAGCGAGCAGCTCCTTGCCGGTGCCAGTCGCACCTACCACCAAGACAGCGAGTCGGGTCTGCGCGTACCGCTCGGCCAATGCAAGCGCGCGCCGGATGGCCGGAGACACTCCGACGATCACCGCTCCACCCCCTGCGGCAACCGGGGCGCCGTGACACTATCCGCGTCGGCATCAGTCTTGAGAATCCGCGGCGTCAGGAAGAGGTACAGCTCCGTCTCAGTCTTCCGCCGATCCGCGCTCCCGAACAACCCGCCGATGATGGGTATTCCTGAGAGGATCGGAATACCCGCGTGGGTCCGCTCGCGCTGCTGGTCGCGCAGGCCGCCGAGCACGATCGTCTGGCCGTCCTTGACGAGCACCTGCGTCCGCGCCTCGCGTGTCGAGATTACGGGCGCGTCGAACTGTACTTCGTTGGTCGCGGCGTTCACCTCTTGCTGCACGATCAGCGAGACATAGCCGTCCTGGTTGATCGTGGGCCGAATGGTGAGGCGCGTGCCCACATCGCGGTATTGCACCACCTGGTCCCGCGTCGGCGTGTCGGTTGGGAGAGAACGACTGACCTGCACGAAGGGGCGCTGCGAGCCCACGAGCAGGCGCGCTTCCGTGTTGTTCGACGCGAGCAGCACCGGGCGAGAGACGATCTGGACATCCCCTTTGCTCGCCGCCGCCCGCAGCGTCGCGTCGATCTCGGCGTGGCCAAGGTTCATCAGGTGAATCACCAAGTCGCCGAGGCCTCCGCCCACGCTTTTCGCGTCTACGGTGCCGTTCCCCTTGTCGAGGGACTGTGGCGGAAGAAACAGATCGGACCCGAACGAGAAGCTGCGGTCGTGGCGCGCCTCGACGATCATCACCTCGATGAGCACCTGCAGCGGCCGGATGTCGAGTTGCTCGACGCCCAGTCGCAGCACGTCGAAGTCCACCTGGGACGCCCTGATGAGCAACGAATTCGTCAGCTCGTCCGGCACGATGGTGACGGGGCCAGAGAGCGTGGCGGGCTTGGTAGCAACCCCCGGCGCCGGGGCTCCCGCGGCGGGCGGCGGCGCCGCACCGCCCGGCGGCACGACGTTCCGCCGCAGCTCGTCGGAGAGCGTGCCTGTAGACAGCCCCGCGCGACCCGAAAACTCGCCCCCCGCCCCGAAGAGCAGGTTCACGGTCGCCGCGACGTCTGACGCACGGGCGTGCTTGAGACGGATGACAAACAGTTGAACCTGGGCGGTACCTTGCCCACCCACACCGCCCCCAGGCGGCAGCCCTGCCCCACTCACCCCCCCACCGGCCGGCAACGGGCGAGAAGGGCCGATCCGAAAGAAACCCGAGTCCTCCGTGAATTCGAGGTTCTGCGACTCGACGAGGCCTTTGAGAAGATCGCGCACGGTCGCGCGAGCCACCGGTGCAGGAGTCTCGAGCGACACGCGGACAGGTTGAATCGCTCCGACGAGCACAGGCTTCGGCAAATAGCGACCGAGCGCCTGAATGACGCCGCGGATATCTGCATCAACAAAGCGCACCGAGACGCTATCGTTGACGGTCCGCACAGCGACCGTATCCTGAGCCGCCAGCACCACGGGCGCAGCGCATGCCAGAACAAGCAGTGCGGCAACCTCCACCACCCTCCCCCGCCCTCCCCCAACCTCCCCCGCCTTTACTTCCATGGTTCCCTCACCGTCAACGTCCACGTCGTGTCGAGTCCCGTGATCACGACGCGGTCCGGCTTGATCGTCTTCACTCGCAGTCCCGCAATCGTCTCGCCATACCTCACCGGACGCGGTCCATCTACGCCTGGCAGCCCTTCCACGAGCGCCGTGGGATCGCGCCCATTGTCCCAGACGATTCCGACGAGGGCGAGCACCGGCTTCGGCGGAGGTGGAGTCGCCGGCTGCGCCAGCCGCACGGGGTCGTAGACGACGTTGCTCGGACGGCGCGCCACGCGGAACGGATCGCGCGCCACGAGCACAGCGGCGAGCGAATCAGGATGAACCTCGACTGGCGGCGCGACGATCTGGGCAACGGTCGCCACTCGCTGGGGCAGGGTGACGCGCACCAACGGCGCCGCAGCGAGCCGGACCCCCAGCGCGAGCCCGGCTGACGCGGCCACGATCAGCGACGCATTGATCGCGGCAGATCTCACGGTTGCGTCTCCCGTTTCCCGCTTCCTGTTTCCCGGTCTTCGAGGTACCAGCCCGCCACGGTCATCTCGACCCGCAGCACCTCCGGGTTCTTGTCGGCGGAGCCCGCGTCTACCGCTGTGACCCGCAGCTCCCGCACTGCCAGGGCGGCTCTTCCGAACGTGAGAGCCTGAAGCATCCCCACGAGCCCCCGGATGTCGCACTCGAACGCCGCCCGGAGGGCGACGCGGCGCAGGCGACCGGCGACGGTAGAGTCGGTCTGTGGATCCACTCGCTCGAGCTTGGCCTGATTTCTGGACGCCGCGAGGTTCACCCGACCCGACAGGTCGGCCACCGCCTCGGCGACCGAGTTCCCGCTCAGGATCTTGGGCGCCAGCCCGACCAGGGCGTGGCTCACCTGCACGGCGGAATCGCGCAGCACGCTCGCCTCGGCCAAGTCGGCGCGGGCGCGTGCGAGCAGCGCCGCCCGTTGACGCAGCCCCACCTCCGCAGCGAGCGCTGAGCGCATTCCCCACGGGAGCACGCGGAGAACGAGTACCGCCCCGATGACAAGCGAGCCGCCTAAGATCAGAGCGCGACGATCCCTCTCGGTCATGATCCTCCCCTCGCCGCTCTTCCCTCTTCCCGCCCAAACAGGATCGTGAATCGCTCCCACTCCCTTCCCACGATCGGCTCTCGCACCACAGGACCGCCAAGTCGAACTTCCGCTAGGCCGCCGACCCGATCGAGGCGCGCCACGACATCGGTTGCATGGCGCGCCGCACCGACGAACACGCCGGTTCCGTCCCCGGTCCACACGAGGCTCGTGAGGACACTCGAGTCGGGGAGCGCCCCGGTCACAACGGCGATCAAGCCGAGACTCCGCCCCCGCTCCCGCTCAGCTGCGGTAATGGCGTTGAGGGTGGTTTCCGCATCCCGCAGCTCGCGACGTGCCTCCAGCACCGCGGCGAGCGGCTGCGCGAGCGCGGCTAGCTCACGCTCCACCGCGCGGCGCTCCCAGACGAGCCGACCGACGAACAGGGCGCCAGCCACAAGCCACAAGCTGCAAGTCGCCACAGCGATCCCACGTGTGCGGCGAACCGCCTTCCGCTGGCGGCTCTGCCGCTCTGATAGGGGGAGTAGCGAGAGCGTCGCTCCTGCCTCCGCCGGCGCGATCATTTCGAGCCACAGCCCGGCCGCGCGCGCGCCAGCCGCGATCGCCTCGACGATCGGTTCCTCCACCGCTGCCGCATGGGCCACGCGCGTTGCTCCTTTACCGACCCAAGCCGCATCCGTGACGAGCTGTTGTCCATTCTTGCGGAAGAACCGCCCGGCCTGCTGGGCGACCAGAGCCGCAAGGTGCCGTGGCTTGACGGGTGGCAGCTCGGTCAACGTGCGGAGCTGCACCGGCGGACGGTCGAGTGCGACTGTGAGGCGGTGACAGGAGGTCGGCGGCTCGGCGGCGAGCCGGGCGATCACGTCCGCCAGTTCGCCCAATGCCCCGTACGATGCTTCACCCACCCATATGACCGAGCCACGTTCCACGGCTTCGGCACGTAGGGTCGAGCGGCCGACGTGCAAGCGGAGGAGTCGGCTTCTCATTCCGTCTCCCTCCTGATCACTGCGAGCCTTCCCGCGACCGGGACAGTCGTGAGTGTCACTCGGGCTGTGATGGGCGTGCGCCGCACCCCTCCGATCACGACACCAACGAGCTGGGGTGGCGCGAACACGGTGGCCCGCACGAACTCCGGGTAGCTCGCCAGCAGCGTCGCCCGGGCGGTTGGCGAGAGCAACCCGATCAATGCGTCCGCGTTGGGGATCGCCGCGCTACCGCGATGCATCAGCAGCACCCTCACCGTCTCTTCTGTGATTCCGGGGAGCGCCGCCAGCACTTCCCGCGGTGCCGCGTTCACGTTGATCGCGCCCGTGCCGCGCGTGGTAAGGAGGGGAGCGAGCTGCGTCACGAGTGAATCCGTGAACCCGCGGACGTACCGCAACTCCCACACGTCGGCGAACGGTCCGTTGCGATTCCCGGACGACTCGTCGCCGAGTGGCCGCGGCACCTCGTCTGGATCGCGCCAGTCGAGCAGGGCGTCAACCAGCGAGTCAACGGCGGCCGAGCGATGCACGATCGCTTGGAGCACGACGACGAGCGGCGGGCGATCGGTGAGGTTCAAGTTGAGTTTGACCGATGGATCCTCGAGCACGGCGCTGCACCACGTGTCCCGCCCGAGGTCCACAGGGTCGAGGGTACGGACCGAGGGATCCTGCGCGTAGCGAGCCCGCAGCATTTCCGCACAGGCCTCGCGTGCCCATCCGGCCCGTGCGAGGAGCACACGATTGCGCGTCGTAGCGCTCCCTAGCCGTGCTCCAGTGAGGGCCGCAGCAGTGAGCACCGTGACCGCCGTGAGAGTCCAGAGGACCGCGAGAAGCGCGAAGCCCTCCCGTGTGTCCCTGCCCCGGATCATCCGCGCTCCTTGATGAGGAACAGCAGGGTGTCGGTGGCTACTCCTGCCCCTTCGCCCTTCCCCGCCCGGCTCACCCGTAGTCTCACCGCCACCGGCGCGCTCACCGGGCTCACCCATTCCCTTACCCATCGGGACTCCGCCCCCGGCTCGAGGAGATAGTCGAACTGCGCGTCGCTCACGCTGTCGGCTAGAGCGATAGGCGTTCCCGGCGTGACGATGGCCCGCAGGAGCCCCTGCTGCGCGCCGAGGGTTACCTGTCGCCGCTCGAACCAGCCGTCGGCCGTGACGAGCCAGGCCGTGAACCCTGCGTGGTCGGGACGGCCCTCGAAGCCGCTCGCGCCGTCCGTGCCCACGTCGAGAGACAGGAAAGTGGCGTCGAGCCATCGGCGGGCGTTCGCAGAGCGATCGAGGGCAGTGCGCGCGGCGATGAGGGTGCGGCCGCGGTCAGCGACGGCTCCGAAGAGCTCGTGTGCGAGGAGGACGACCACGGCGCCGATCGTGAGGGCGACGAGAATCTCAATGAGTGTGAAACCCCTTTGATCCAGCCCACGGACCTTACGGCGCATTCCTTGGCTCCCTTCGATACACTACCGTCACGAGATCCTCCACCTGCGGAGAGCTCGCCTGCATTAGCGCCATTCGATACAGCGTCCGCTCGGGCCGCTCGATGTCTACGATCAGCTCACCGATCGGATGGCGGCCCAACCGACGGTCCAGCTCGTCGCGCTTGAGCAGTGTGAGCCCGGTGAGGACGCGCTCTTCAACGGCCAGCATTCGCTCGCGCTCCCGCGCATCGCGCTCGGCGCGGAGGCCGCCGGTCACCAAGTCGAGCAGCGCGAGCCCCGCTCCAGACAGGATCGTGAGGGCCACGAGGACCTCGAGGAGCGCGATGCCGCGGTCACTTCGGACCATCGACGGGAGCTCCCGTGAGGGGATCGGCCCCGGGACCGATGGCGCGGCCGTCGGGGAGAAACAAAGCGGACGGGCGGACAGGCGGACGTGCGGTCCGAAAAGCCGTCGGAATCCCCTGACGAATCGCCCGTGCTCTTGCGGTCCGCGCTTGCTGCATCCACTCGGGCTCGCGAGGCAGCTGGAGACTCATGAACGCCAGGCCGCTCACGCCGAAGATGAGACCGAGAATGGCGATGACGATCAACAGCTCAGCCAGCGTCACGCCTGTACGCCGCATCTTCTCACAGTCCTCCCGGCCGAATCGAGTACACCGCTTGGAGAAGCGCCGCCGCCACGAACGCCACCAACCCGCCGAACGCCAAAATCAGCGCCGGCTCGACCAGTGTGACGAGCGCCTTGAGCCCGCGTTCCGCCTCCTGCGCCGCGAGGTCGCCGGCGCGGCGAGCCATGTCCGCCAGCTGCCCGCTCGACTCTCCCACCTGCACGAGCTGCAGCGCGCCCTGCGCGAGCGCGCCTTCTCGTTCGAGCGACGCGCTGAGGGGCGCACCTTGCGTGACGCGCTCCCGTGCGCGCCCGAGCCGCGCCGCAACGGCCAGGTCCCCCGCGGCCTCGCGGGCCGCGTCGAGCGCGGCGAGCAGCGGCATCCCAGCCGCGAGCATCCCCCCCAGTGCTCGCGCGATGCGCGAGGTGGCGAGCGCGAGCCGCACCCGCCCCACAAGCGGCGCCGCGAGCAACGCTTCCTCGATGCGCCGACGGCTTGCCGGGCGGCGTGCGGCCCCGACCGCGAGCGCGACAAGTCCTGTCAGTGCCGGGATAAGGAGGAACCAGTAGTGAGCGAGGAGGCTCGACCCGACGAGCAGGACACGGGTCGCTGGCGGCAGCTCCTGTCCCAGGTCGCCGAGCAGCTCGGCGAAGCGTGGCACGATCACCGTCCCGATAACGAGGACCGATGCGACGCCGACCACGGCGAGCAGCAGCGGATAGGCGAGCGCTTGGCGCACGCGCGCCACCAGCTCCGCTTCTTGTTCGAGATGTTTCGCCACCTGCTCAAGCGCCAGGGGGAGCTGGCTCCCCCGCTCACCGGCGCGCACCATGCCCAGCACGATCCCGGGCACCACGCCCCGCGCCGCGCTGAGGGCCTGCGCGAAGCCTTCTCCTTGGCGCAGACGGGTGCGAGCATCAGCGAGAGTATCACGCAAGGGCCCGCGCGCGAGCGCCTCACTCGATGTCACTGCCCGCTCGAGCGGCACGCCAGCCGAGACAAGTGCCGCGATGCTTTGGAACACGATCGCGAGGTCGCGTCGGCTGGCGGGGCGTCGGGTTCCGGCGCTGGCCTCCGCGGGTGTCACAGCAAGTGGGAACATTCCCCGATCGACGATGACCCCTGTTGCCTGGCCGGCCGATCCTGCCTCGACGATCCCATCGACGATGGCACCGTCGGTACGGGCGGCCCGGTAGCGAAAAGGAGTCAATGCTTCCTCCCCATCGAACTCTCCCACGACGTGATGTCCGCGTCCTCGTTCGTGCCCCCGGGCTGCCCGTCGCGACCGTAGGTGAGCAGGTCGTAGCCCTGCGGGTTCGCGTCACCCGGGCTCTTATAGATGTAGAGGCGCCCCCAGGGGTCGACCGGCACCGTCTTCTTGAGGTACGGGCCGCGCCAGTTGCGGGCCTCGGGTTCCCCTGTCGGGCGCGCGCGCAGCGCTTCCAAGCCCTGCGCCGTGGACGGGTAGTAGTCGTTGTCGAGGCGATAGGCCTCGAGGCCGAGCCCGAACAACTCGATCTGGGCGCGCGCGGCCGACATCTTCGCGTCGCCCACGTGGCTGAACACCATCGGCGCGACGAGGCCGGCGAGAATCGCGATCACGGTGATCACCACGAGGAGCTCGATGAGGGTGAAGCCGCGGCTCCTAGGCATCGGCGACACGGAGCACCTCCTCGACGGTCGTGATGCCCGCCTGCACCTTCGCCCAGCCGTCTTGACGGAGCGTCCGGATTCCCTGCTGCGCAGCGAGCGCTCGCAGGGCGCCGGGGTCGGGGCCACGCATGAACGCCTGCTTCATGTCTTCGGTGACGACAAGGAGCTCGAAAATCCCGGTGCGGCCGCGATAGCCGGTCCCGCGACACGTGGTGCAGCCCCGCCCACGTTCCAACACGGGATCTTTCACTGGTTGTTGGGCGAGGAGCGCCACCGACCCGGCGTCCGGACGGTAGCGCTCGCGGCACTCCGGGCAGACTTTCCGCACGAGCCGCTGGGCCAGCACCGCCTCCACGGTCGCCGCGATGAGATAGGGCTCGACCTTCAAGTCAACCAACCGCGTGACCGCGCTGGCCGCGTCATTCGTGTGCAGCGTGGAGAACACGAGGTGACCCGTGAGGGCCGCCTGGACCGCAATCGCTGCCGTCTCGCCGTCCCGCATCTCGCCGACCATCAGCACGTCCGGGTCCTGCCGCAGGATGCTCCGCAGCGCGCCCGCGAACGTCATCCCGGCCTTCACGTTCACGGGCACCTGGGTGACGCCGTCGAGGTGATACTCGACCGGCTCCTCAACGGTGATGATCTTTTCGGCGGTGCGTTGACGGAGGCCGAGCGCCGCGTACAACGTCGTCGTCTTGCCGCTACCGGTGGGTCCCGTGGCGAGCAGGATGCCGTGCGGGCGCTCGGCCAAGCGCCCAAACGTCTCGAGCGCATCCGGCGCCAGACCCAGCTCGTCGAGCGCCACCGGGCGCCCGCCGCGGTCGAGCAGCCGCAACACCACCGACTCACCGTACAGCGTCGGGACGGTCGAGACCCGGAGATCCAGCTCGCGTTCCTCGAGGCGGACGCGGATCCGGCCGTCCTGCGGCGCTCGCCGTTCGGCGATATCGAGCTCGGCGAGCAGCTTCACGCGCGAAACCACCGCGGCTTGCAGACCCTTTGGGGGGCTCGGTAGCTCGGTCAGGACGCCATCCACTCGGAACCGCACGCGCAACCCCTCTCGGCTGCCTTCTAGATGGATGTCGGACGCCCGGGCGTCGTGCGCCTCGCGGATCAACAGGTTGACGAAGCGGATGACAGGGGGCTGGTTCGCGAGGTGGCGTGCGTCCGCGAGCGCGTCATCGCCCGCGTCTGGGACGGGCCTTAGGTCGGCATCAAGGTCTCTGACCAGCTCAACCACGGACTCCGAAGCGGCATACGTCCGCCGAATGCTTTCGAGCAACTCCTCCCGAGAGACGGGCACGAGCTCGAGCGGCACCCCGAATGACACCTCAAGGTCCTCGAGCACCTCGACGGCTGGCTCGCCCGCAACGGCGACACGGAGTCGGTCTCCCTCGATTTCGAGCGGCAGGATGCTCCACTGCTCGAGATACTCGGCCTCGAACGTCTCGGCGATCGGGAGCTTAGGGAGTACGAACGGTGTGGCCACGGACTGCCCGCGGTGAGGTCGCCCGCCAGGCCAAGCACCAACCATGCCGGTTTACCGGGACCGTGTCGCGGCGGTGAGAAGCGCCGATGCACCAAACGGTTAAGCGACCGAGCGGCGCGTCGAGCGAATGCTCGCCGTCACAAGGCACGCGAGCAAGGAGCCAACAGCCGCTCGCCGGTATCGAGTGCCCAACCTACTTGGGCCTCAAGAATTGGCCCCCGTCACATGCCGACGTCGCTCCCCCCGAGCTTCGGACGGAGGAGCGAATCCGCAAGCCGTTGTCCGGACTGTCGGTTCGACCGTCACAACACGTCGCGCCGAGGTTGCGCGCGATGTTGCGACGGATTGTGAGAGATTAGTGGAGGCTGCCGAGCCGATCCGGTCAGCCTGTGGCCGCCCGGCGGTGATTGTCGATGGTGTTGGGATGGATGCCCAGAAGCTGAGCGGCTGCCTTGCGGCTTCGGCCCGTGCGATCGTAGGCCCAGCGGCTCAGAGCGCGGCGCGTACTTGAATCCAACGCCAAGGGAGGCTCTTCGTCGCGCAATACGGATGCTGGTAAGTGCCTTAGTCCAATGCGCTCGGCCGCTTCCATTGCGGCGAGCGTCCAGCTCCATTCCACCACGCCACGCAGCTGGCGGACGTTGCCGGGCCAGTGATATGTGACTAGGCGCTCCAACGCGGCTGGCTCGAACAGCACTGGCCCCGGAAGGCCGAACGCTGCTCGCGCCTCATCGAGGATTTGGTACGAGAGCGCCGCGACATCGACGGCTCGTCCGGCAAGCGGGGGGATCTCAATCACAAACTCGCCAATGCGCCAGCGGAGATCGGACAGCAGGCGTCCGTTGCTGACTAGTGCCTCGAGCGGCTGATTCGAGGCGAGCACGACGCGACAATCGAGCGGCAGCTCGCGCTCCGCCCCGAGTCGGGTGATGAGGTGCTCGTCCACGGCCCGCAGCACGGCGCTCTGCGCGGCATGTGACCAGAGCGGCAACTCGTCCAGGAATAGCGTCCCGTTGTGGGCTCGCTCGAACGCCCCTCGTACGCGGCGCTGCGCCCCGGTGAACGCGCCAGCTTCGTGACCCGCGAGTTGGTCGTGCAGGAGCGATTCCGACAGCTCCCCGCCGGAGACCGCTACGAAATCACCGGCCCGTGCGCTCTGGACATGGATGAATCGCGCCAGCAAGCCCTTGCCAACCCCACTCTGCCCGACGAGAAGGATCGGTCGGGAGAGCGGAGCGAGTCGTCGCGCGAGCTCTACCGCCTTGATCATGGCGGCCGAGCAGGCGATGATCGCTCCTGCAGTTGGTGCGGGACGGAGCATCGCTCAACGGCTGGAACAAATGCTAGCTGGCAACATCGGGAAGCGGAGCGCACCCAGGAAACGGGTCGTCTGCCATTCATCCAACTGGGTCCTCGGTCGCTATCCTACCGGCGGTTGGCCGCCTGTCAAGGCAGACGTGCTGCGGTGTGCGTTCAGGCTCGCCCAACGTTCGCCGGTCCGGTCCCCGGCTGCTCCTCCACCAGCGCTCGCAGGTGCTCCCGCGCGAGGTGCGTATAGCCCATTGTGGTCTTGAGGTCGGAGTGCCCGACGGCCTCTTTCACCTTCACGACGTCTTTGCCTTCGGCGAGCCAGGTTGTCACGCGCCGGTGTCGAAGGTCGTGCAGGTGCCAACCCGCGGGGAGCTTCGCCCGCCTCGCCGCGGCGAGCACAGCGGATCGCAAGCTCTTGATGCGATCACCTTCATGGAAGTGGCGGCGCGTCCGGTCGTGGTGGAACACCCATTCGCTCCGCCCGCTTAGGCGGTGCGCCGCGAAGTGGTCGCGCATCGCGGTCACTAGGGCCGGCGTCATAGGCGTCCAGCGGTCCTTGCCGCTCTTGGTGCGATGGCCGTTTCGACCGGAGGCGAACCTGAGGAAACCCGCGTCCAAGTCGACATCTTCCCAGCGGAGCCATAGCGCCTCGCTCTCGTCGCGCGCGCCGGTCTCGCCCAGGAGCAAGACGTAGAGCCGGAGCGTCGGGTCGTCGCATTGCTCGAGTAGCCGCTGGTACTCCGAAGCTGAAAGGATCACAGGTTGTCGAGCGTCGTACTTTGGCGCTCTGGTACGGCTGACGGGATTGCCGTCCCGGTACTCCCGACGCTCGGCCATCGCGAAGATCGCGTGCAGCACCGCGCGGTCCTTCGCGACCGTGCGTTCCCGGACCCTGCCGGGCGTTGCCTCAACGTCACCGGCGTCGCTCGTCGCTACCCGATGCCCGCGCCGCCACGTCAGGAAGCCTTCGATGTCGCCTGTGCGAATCCGATCCACGGTTCGGTCGCAGAGTTCGGCTTCGAAGTATAGGCGGATGGGCTTGACGCTTGCGGCATAGCTCCGCTGGCAGCCGGGCGACTTCGTTGGGATCTCCTCAGACTCGAACAGCGTGAGCAGTTCCGAGACACGGAGCGGCACGGGGTAGCCCTCGCCACGTCGGCGATTTTGGTCCTCAAGCTCGGCATACTTCGCTCGCGCGAACTGCTCAGCCCCGCGCCGGTCGGTTGTCGCCAGAGTGAAGCGGTAGCGCTCACCGCCGACACAGAGACGGACGCGCAAGCGGTTTCTGTGCCACTCGATCGATCCCGGGTAACGACCCAAAGACGCTCCTTGAGGATTGGATTGCCGCCTCGGCCTAGCAATCTTACCGCTTGCGGCAACTTACCACAAGTGGCAATATCGCGAACGGTGCACCACCACACTACTTTGCAGGTCGTGGTGGCACTGCGTGTACACAAGCTCTTGCGAGAGCGAGGGATCAATGCCCATCAGCTTGCGGCGTTGGCCGGTATCCCGATTACCACCGCTTATCGCCTTGCCAGGGTCCAGCCGCCCACGCGGCTCGATACGCACACGATCGACAGGCTGTGCACCGCCCTCAGGTGTCAACCTGGTGACCTGTTCGACTATCAGCCGGAGAAACCTCGACGCCGTCGTTGACGAGGCGGCCTTGGGGCCGAGTTCCGCTTCACTACGAGATCTGTCGGGTGCCCAGGCACGACAACGACCTCCCGCTCAAGCAGCCAAGCCCGAATGTCTGCCACCACGAAGACGAGTTCCCCTTGCAGCAGTCGGTGTGGGATTCGCGGACCCTTAGCCCTCTCGCCGGTGCCGCGATAGACCCAACTCTTCGTCCGCCCGACTGCCTCGGCGAGCTCCAGCACTCCGATCCGTGTTTGCGGATCGCAGGTCCAGATCCTTTCCCGCCAGGTCTGCGTCAGCACCCCTGGCGGCTGTCCGGGGTCTGGGGCGGCCGCTGCAAGCGCGTGGGCGACTACCTCGGTTGGAACGAGAGTCCCCGGGGGAGCCTGCGACAACCATCTCTGGAGCTCGCTTGGGTTGCCCTTCGGCTCAGTCACATTCTGTGCCCCCGGGTGTGCCCCGCACTGCTATCTGTCGCGCCGACATGACACTGGGCAAGCGAGAAAATGCGGCAACCTTTGATGATCGCTGGCACGGCAGGGACCGCAGCAACAGTGTGCCCACGTTCATGCCCCCTCCCGCATGGCGGCCCGGGCGAGGTCGTCGGGGTCGCTGTCGGGCTGGCCCGTCGGCATGGCGCGCAAACCAGCGTCGGAAGCGTCGCCAGGAACGGGGCCAGCAGCTGGCGCCCGAGTTCCTGGCGCCCTTTCCGACGCTCCCTCACCACTCACCGCCGGTGAGGTCCTGCTCGCGACTGATGGGATCAGCCCCGACGCTTCCGACGCTCTTTGGCGTCTTTGCTGGGCAGAGACGTCAGGGTCGGTCACTCGCGCAATGGTGAGTCGACGGGGCCTCGCCTTGTCATCGAAGGTGACGTTGATTTTCACGGACAGGAGGATAGGCGCCAATCTCCGCAAGATCCCCGACGCAACGTGAGGCGCCTTCGGCCAATTGCGGTCCGGCCGAGCCCCGTTCCCCTGGTCCCGTAGCTGCTCTAGCAGCGTAAGCAACTCCGTCGCTGTTCCGCTCCAGTTCTCTCTCGTGTCCATGAGCCGTAGCAGTGGCGCGGCGAGCGGGCTAGCCTCGAGCGTGACGCCGGTTGCGGCCGCGCGGCTATCTGTGTACGCCGCGAGGAACGCGTCCGGTGTCCACCCGAAGGCTTTGGCTCCAGCGACGGCCCATGTCGCGAAGTCTGCCATGCGCGGCGGCGAATCCAGGTGCACTTCGATCTCGGTGGCAAGCGCAGAGCATACCCCGTCGAGCACTGCCCCTAGTATGCTAGGCAAGGCCTGCTCGAACTCATCCCAGAACAGGGCTTCATCGCGGTAACGCGCAATCCGCGGGAGCGTCAGGATGATGGCGCGGTCTTGAAGATCGCCCCGAACGGCCAGATCTTCGATCCCGTTGAGGATCATGGGACGCTGCGCGTTCAACGTGTATTCGTCGCCATCGGTGTAGAGCTGACGCTTGGAGAGGCCGCCGCCCGTGGCCAACCGACAGAAAGCGTCCGAGAGCCAGGCTGGCAGTTCGCTCAAGTTGTCAAAAGTGAGCATGTGGCCGTGGTTCGCGGCGACGAGTAGATCCACTTCATCACGGGGCCGAGTGCGCAGCGGGACAGTGCACGGATCGACGATACGTTTGATGACTCGAGCTAGGGTGCTCTTTGCGCTGCCTTGCTCCCCTTGCAGAATGAGGACGGGATACGGACCCCAAGGGCGTAGTGCGGCGAGTATAACTGAAACGAGCAGGAGAAAATCCTCGTCACCTCCAAGGTTGACGAACGGCTGGAGGTTGCGCACGGCTCCGTGGCGGTCAGGAACAGGCAAGCTCAACATCCCCCGCGGACGCCGGAACCGCACCGGCGAATCGGAGCGCGCTTGCCACCCGAAAGGTCCGATCTCGACCACGGACCAATCGGCCGTTCCGAGATCGAGATACAGTGGTTCCTTGCCGCCGACGCGAACGTAGACGGGATGTTCCGGGCCGTCGTAGAGCGCCTTGGCCTCAATCACGTTTAGCGCGGTCTGGAGTGCGTCGCGGTTCGGAGGCTTGCCTCCAGACTCCACGTAGAAGGCGCGAGCAAGCCACTGCCGGAAGCCACGGGTCGAAATCATATGGGTTTCGCGGTGCCCGCCGACCGGAATCGTGGCATACGTGACCTGGTCGGCGTCGTGGAACAGGTCGACGCCTTGTCCACTCGCGAGCCGAACGAGTGCAGTTGCCTGAGTCTCAGCCACGGATGACGCCCTTAGCGTTCCTACCGAGTGCAATGTTCGACGTGGCAATCCGGTCGCGGGCTCGTGGCCTTTCGCGTCTTTGCGACGTGCTCGACGTCATCGGGCGTCGGTTGTCTCAAGGATGTCGCGGATCTCGTCGAGGGACGCCTGGAGGCGAGTCCTCGCGGTAAGGATGTGCGCCTCGCGCAACCCGATCGTACGGAGCCAACCGCTGAGGGTCGCGCCAGCACCACGAGCTGCCATTCGGAGGCGCTCGGCCTCGTCTTCGTGGGCGACGACCTTGAGGATCACCGTGCGAGTGTTGTGCACCGGGCCCGACTTGGCCAGTTTTGGCACATGCGTCATGGCCCCAACCTAAGAACCCGGTCGCCGAGAACTTGCGGGAAAGGGGTGCGAATTTTCCCAGCCACGGGATTCATCGCTTGTAACGCCTGCCGCCTGATGGCGGAGATGTGGGGGGCCTTCGCCGACGCCCAAGCCAGGGTGGGGCGACCGGGCGGGTTCGGGCCTCGGCCAACCGTGTGGCGCGCCATCGTGACCCGCTGGCTCAGGGGCGTGTGGAGGCCGAATACCCTGCGTGGCCGGGGCGTAGGACCCGCCTTCCGGAAGCTGCTCGAGGGAGATCCGTGGACGCGCGTGATCCCGCACCGGCCGTCTGTGAGCGTGACGTTCTCAGAGGTCCGCCTGTGCCGCTATTTCGCGTGGTTCTTCGACCACCTGCACAGCCACCCAAGCCACCCGCTCGTTCATGTGAGCGGCGAGGGTGTGCCTTCCTGGCTCGCCGAGGTAGTGCGCCGCGTCGCCCCCCTGATAGCGCCGCGGACCAAGAGTGAGCACTCTTGGCCGAGACGGCGCGACACGGCGTGTGTTCAGGCCGTCGCATTCCTCCTGGGTATCAGTCCGCGCACTTTCAAGGAGAAGGTGCGAGCATGGCGCGAGGAACGGGCTCGCTGGTTCTGGCCCGACTACGCTGCGACCAACTCCAGTGAGGAGCGGACAAGGGTCCTTCGGGAGTTGCAAGCCCTGCTCGACGGCGACGTGTCGCGCGCGCCAACCCGTCCCGCCCAGGGACGGCCCACGGCGCCCGACTAGAAGGACATGGGGTGATACGACGACAGACCCCTCACCGAGAATGAGTAGGACGGAAAACGATGACCGGGCAGAAACGCCTCCAGAAAGCCTTCGCCAACCCATCGGATTTTCAAGGTGAAGGCGGAGATCTGGAGCATGTACGACATGAGCCCGGGTCGGGGAGGTGGCGCTGCCAGCGGGCGACGCTCTTAGGCCCGGCGAGGGCTCGTCTTTCCCGTTCCCAACGGAGAGGTGCTGGCCGCAGCCCGGGGCTGGAGCTATACGCTGCGCGCGCTAAAGCCCGCCTTAGTGTGTGATTTCGCTATCCACCGTCTTGAGCGCGGCGATCAGCTCCTCGTTAGTCATCTCGCGCAACGCGGCCACCCGCTCGGTCTCCATCGGATCGGACCGCAGCGGCTGCATCGCTCGGCCCTCGACGCGATCGGCCGCCCACGCGGCTAGGTCGATCATCAGCTTAGCGGCTCGGATTGCGAGTGCGGGGTTATGGATCTGCGTGATGTCCACCGCCACGATGGCTTGGAGGTTCTGGCGCATCTGCGGGCTGCCGAGGATCTCGGTAGCGAGGAACTCCTTGAACTCGTTGGTCAGCCGGCCCCCCCCGCGGTTCCCCGGGTTGCCGCCAAACAACTGGCCAGTCACGGGATCGCGACGCGGGCCGTTATTGCGCTTACCGTTGCCCTTCGGCCGAGTTTTCCGCCGTGTTTTCGGCGAGGGGAGCATCTTCATAACACCTGCAACTTATGGTTCGGAGCGGGCTTCCGGCAAGCGATCAGCCCCCCGATGTGAGTCTACGGGTGCGCCTCCGCAACTGGCGGCGAGGACCTGGTGAGGTAGAAGTCGAACCTAAGGCAGCGGGAGCGATTCACACGGGTTTGGTCCCTGTGCGCAAGACGAGGCGAGCTCGATCCAGGTAAAGCGTGCGATCGCTCTTCACGTCCATCGCGGTTCCCGAGAGGCATACATGCGCCGCCTCTGTTCGCCCCTTGGTCCCAAAGTGGCCAACACCTCGGCAAAGCGCGTCCTAATGCTGGCCGCGGAGAGGGCTTAGACACGCGCACCGGACTTGGAATCCGCTGTCCGTGCGCTTACTTGCGTGCGGGGTGAGCAGTCCAGTGCGTGCGCGCGTTAATCTCAATGCCGCACTAACTGCTAGTGCGGCGGCACGGCAGCGCCATGCTCGCCGTGTCAGCCTGGAAAAGCAGGCGCGCGCGCGCTCAGGGAGCCCCAACGACCCAGGCGCGCAGGATGTACCCTCCCTCCACCTGACCCGCGTCCGCTTCGCGAGGCCTGAACACGTGACTGACCTCGGCAAAGGCCACATACCGGCCCGAGGCAGCCTGGATCGCCGTCGGACGGCCCAACGGCACGCGTGCGACGACGCGGCCGGCCTCCGTGACCTCAAGCGGCACCTCGGTGTAGCCCGCCCCGGCTCGCGCGTACGCGGCCCGCTGCACCAGCCGGACGCCGTTGCCCAGATCGAGCTGGAGCGGCCGCGGCGAGCCCCGCCACATCTCGGCGAGCAACGGCCCTGAGGCGAGGCGCACGATGACCTGCCGATCCGCTCCCCCCGGGCCGGTCCGCTCGACGACCGACAGCGCGCCGGTGCCGCTGTCGGCCTTGAGCGCCGGCACGCCGGCGGGCAGGCGGTACATCAGCTCAAGTGGGCTCCCCTGATTCGGCTCGATCCGGATCCGGTCGGCGCTGATGCTCAACCGGCCGGTCAAGTTGGCGACGCCCAAGAAGGACCGGCCGTCCCGAATGACGATGAGCGCCGAAGCTGGGCCCGCCGGGACCTGCACCGACGCGGCGTGCTGTGAATCGGCGGTCTGATGGATCGGCCGGTTCAAGGGCGGCGGCCTCAGGCCCGTCAGAAGACGGTCCTTCGGCTGATTGACGGGAGGCGCGGGCTCACGCCGGCATGCGGCCATAGTGCAGGCGAGCCCCGCGGCCACGATCATGTATCTCCGCATCGCGAATCTCCTAGTTGTTGTTCCAGCCCGATCCGGTCGCGCGGAACTTGAGAAGCAGGTTCCCCCACTGATCGAAATCGTCGTGGACGCCCGTCGTATTCCCGTTCCCACTGAAGTCGATCGCGACGGTGCCGAGCACGCCGTCGCCGTTCATGTCCAGCGGCGTATTGTCGCAGATCCCGGTGTTCTCGTTGACGTTGTTCTCGGTGATGCGGGCGTAGTACCCCTGGCTGTAAGTATGGATGCCCTCGGAAACCCAATTGCAGTCGATGGACACGCCCGGGAACTGCCAGCGATAGCTCATCGTCGTGGCGAAGTTCGGCTTTTGCGTCTCGTTCCACTGGGCCGGCGTGTTGTTGAGGTCGCCGTGGGTGAGGCCGAGGTTGTGGCCGAGCTCGTGGACGAAGGTACCGACCTGCGCGCGCGCCTGAGCCCAGACCCCGAAGTTCACGAACGTGACCATGAAATCGTTGCCCCAGATCTCGCCGCGGCCGGAGCTACCAGTCGGCCTGGCGCGGCCGAACACCGCGTAGTGAAACACGTTGAGGCGATCGTTGTTGAAGTTGTTCGTCTTGTAGGTAAAGAAGTCGGTGTAACCCACGGCCGTGCTGGGCCCGAAGTCCATCGTCGTGTGGTCGGCCAGCACCGTGCCCCCTCCGGTGAAGGCGCCGCCCTGCCCGCGATCGATGATGATGTTCACCCCGCGCGAGCCGTCCGGGTTCAGTACGGGCGCATCCGCAAAGGCCGCTTCGATCGTCGCCCAGATGCCAGCATTCGGCGTCGCTGCCGCGATCCAGTCCACCTCAACGAGGATGTCCTTGTGCAAGTAGTTTGTGCCCATCGTCGACAGGGCGACGGTCCCGCCCGACGGCGCGGTGTAGGAGCCCTGCTCCCAGTCGTCGAGCAGGCCGTCGCCGTCCGAGTCCAGCTCGCCCACCGTAGCCGGCAACGTGTAGGTCGTCCTCGCTGAGAGTCCGTCGGTGTTGGTAACGACGATCGTGAGCGTGGAGCCCAGCGCGAGATTCTTGGCGACGCTCAGCAGCTGGACGTAGTGGTAGATCGGGTAGCCGAAGGTCGCGGGCGTGTGGGCCTGGAGGAAATCGACGGGCAGAGCGCCCCACCGGACGGTGATGTCCGGGGCGACACCGTTGATCGTCACCGTCGCGTTGACATCGAGGTTCGCACCGGTCACCACGACATCGGCGTCCACCGGCCCGGTGCCGCTCAGCCCCAGCAGGCTGACGTCCTCGATGCGCGGTGCCGGAAAGACGCCGGAGGCGGCCAGCACCGTGACGTTCACGGCGGACGAGGTGCCCCAGCTGTTTCCCAGCGCGACCGGGTGCACGCCCGGGGTGGCACCAGCAGGAATCTGGAAGTACTGGGTCCCGAACAGCCCGTTGTAGAGATGGGTCTCCGACGGCAGGCCGGCGTCCCACACCACGAACGCGAACAGCGTGGTACCGTCGACGCCGAGAAGCTGGCGTGGGTAGCCGGTGCCCGGGACGGTCGAGGTGAGGGTCGGGGAGCCGCAGCCGATGACTGCCGCAAACATCCCGACGAACGCGAACCGCGCTAGACGGCTCCGACGCATTGGGCCCTCCCCGCTCGACCTAAAAGGCCTACTTGAGCTGCAACACGCGCTGACTGCGCCTGTCTGCGAACGTTGCCGTCTGTACGCTCCTCTGTCGTCTTCGCTTACTGCGACGCCGACTTCCGTACTGAGTGTCGCGGTGCCACGGAAGACATGCAGGCTCCCTACTTATCCAGAGCAATGGGCATGAACAGGGCTCCGTCCTAAACCTCATGCGGGGCACAGAGGGCTCCGACGTGCCCTTTATCCCTCCGGGACAACCTCCATCGCGAACCTGGGGATGCGCTTCGGGGAGACGACGCGCCCCTCTTCGAGCGCCCCGAAAAGCTCCGTCGGGTCGACCTCCCACTCGACCCGGCTTCTCGCGCCATAAAGCGCGGCGCGAACGAGCGCGTGCTCGAAGCGGAGGACCTCCGCCAGGAACGGCACGTGGGGGAGTGTCGCCAGACGTCCGCCTAGGTAGTCGGCGAAACGATCGGCCTCGCCGCTCGTGAAGAGGTCGGGAAACGTGCTCGCGTGATAGTCGCGAAGCAGTTGGTGCACGACGGCGGATCCCAGGTGCCGGAGCAGCAACGTCATGGTGAACCGCATCGCGCGGGCAATCCGTCCATCGCGGCCCTCGTTGATCAGGGTCCGCCAGATCGCGACGCCGCCGTCCTGCGCCAATCGATCAGCCGCGCCGTCAAGTGGACCGTACAGGTGTCCGACGGCGAGCGTCCCAAGAATCCGCTCCCATTCGACCACGTCGCTAGCCTGATCCGGGACGGCCGCGGGGCCGGCCGGTCGCCGCTCCACGTGTACGCATTGTGCTGGCCGGAGGCGCCAGAGCGCGTTCAGAAGCGCGATCTGGTCCCGTACCCTGTCCAAGCCGACCTGCGACACATAACCCGGCATGATCTCGAAGACCACCGCCCCCAGGTTCGCCAACCTGGGGAGGACGCTTGAGGCGATCTCCAGCAGGGGCCGCGGAATCGCCTCAGAGTGGGCGTCAAGGTAGTACTCGCCCAGCATCATGCCGCCCGCCAAGTGGATCTCCCAGACCCGGTCCAGCGGCAAGGCGTCGATCACCCCCGCCACCGGTTGCCGGCCGTTTCGCTCGTTGGCCCAGAGATTGTGGAGATCGAGGAGGATCCCACAGTCTGCCACCTCCGCGACGGACGCGAAAAACTCCCCGTCGGTCATCTCGTCGGCACCAGGCTGCAAATAGTTGACCCCGGTCTCAAAGGCGAATGGCACCGGCAGCTGGGAAGCAAGGCGCCGGATACCTCGGACGGCGGTGTCCACGCCGGCGGGGGTCTGACGGGGCGGCAGTAGGAACCCCACCTGCTCGACGGCACGACCCGTCTCGATGGCGTTGAAGCTCAAATGCTCACTAACCCAGGAGGCGCCTAGCTTGCGAATAGCGGCATCGAGCGGCCCCACGTAGGAGTCGCGATAGGTCATTGATCCTCCCACCGGGAACCCGACGCTGTGAATCAGCTTGTGTTGCGGCAGGGTCGCGATGCGCCCCATGGCCTCGGAGTTTGGGAGGTAAGTTGCGCCGCCGTTGGAGCCCTCTGGCAGAATCTTCTGCCAGAAGCCCTCGGGTTCGAGCTCCAACACGGAGAGGGCCGGATTGTTTTCACGAAACAGGGAATCCAGCTCTTCGAGATAGATCAGGCCCACTCCGAGCGGACGCATGATTCAGAACCGGACAGCCCCGGGCAGCTCGTTGATCTCGAGCGACTTCGGATTCACCACGAAGTTCTCCATGATGTGGTAGTCGAGGATGCGGCCTGAATGGCACCCATCGCAGCCGAGCCGTCCCAGCACGTTCTTGGTGATCTGAATCATCTTGTCCAAGCTGAACGCGACATCGCGCGTCACGTAGATGTTCACGCGAAGGGGTATAGGGTCTTGCGGCAGCGACACCTGGTGAGTCAAGGCGCTCATAGTCATGCTCCCTTCTGTGAGGGTAATGGGCTCCGCGATCCTCTCTCGGAACCTTACGAACGCCGATACGATCCCTCACGAGCCGGCCACAAATAGTGCTAGCTCTGGGTTGGCGTATCCTTTCAGATGATGCGTTGCCTGGCCGCGACTCCGCTATCACACTTCGTGCGGGCGAGTTGTGACAGTTTGAGCGAAGGCGCGTGAGGGATTGCGATGACGCGTCTCAGAGCGCAAAGTGAATTTGGAATTTCCTGGGTTCGCAGGCTCAAGGATGCTGCACGAACTGCTCGCTGCGATTCGCTACCGACGACCAAGCCTCACTCTGTTCTCCCGGTCGGTTCTCGAGGCTGTCGTGTTGGTGGAAGGGCCCATTGGCTCCACAGATACAGTCGCGCGACTTCTTGGCCTGCAGGACCGGTTTGCCCTACAGCGACACTTGGTTAGAGAAGACCTCCCATCGCTGCGGCGCTTCTCATCATGGGTCTTGATACTCTCCTGGGTGGGGCGGGCTGAACGGGACGGCACCTCGCTCTGTCGACTCGCCTTGCGGTCGCACCGCCATCCCAGCGCGTGCTACCGGCTGGTGAAGGAAGTCACCGGGTTGCCGTGGAAAGGTGTCGTGGCCCGGGGCTCGGAGTGGGTGCAAGGGCAGCTCCTGCTCGAGTTCCCGTCGAAGACCCGAGTTACCCCTAAGGATTTGTGTTAGGTGCGCGTGCTAGGGGTTCCAAGAACGCGTTCGCCGGCAAACATCACGGCAAGGCGCCCAGAGCGATCAATAATGAAGTCGTCGACCGCAGGGTCAGGCCTGTGGAGCAAGTCCCCATGTCGCATTTCCGTCCCTTCGTGCCGCAAAAACGCCCTAACGTCTCAGTTGTCTGACGCGAACATTGACTCTTGACTCATTACCAGCCTTGGGAGGTAGCAAATCATGACTGGCTTCCCGATTCTGGACGTCGTGATCGGCTTGGCCTTCGTGTACCTACTGCTCGCACTTATCTGCACGACGGTCATGGAATGGATTGCTCAACTCCGCAACATGCGCGGAAAGATGTTGGAGCTCGGTACGCGACGGCTGCTCGGCGAGGAGGCCGCGGAGAACCCAGTCATCACTAATGCCTACTTTGAGCACCCGCTGATCCAAACCCTTGGCGATGGCAAGCGGCGGCCGTCTTACATCCCGGGGCCGGTCTTCGCCAAGGCATTGCGCGACGTGCTGGCAAAGCATGAACCATCCGAGGGATCGTCACCGGCCTCGTCCCGTTTGCGTGGCTCCCTTCAGGCCCTCGGGGCCACCGGCGATCAACAAGTTGGCGAGGGTACACTGCCAGACGAGAACGCCCTCGGTGGTTGGTACGACCAACTCATGGATCGGGTCTCCGGGACCTACAAGCGCAAGACGAGGGTCTGGGTTTTGGCGTTGGCGGTCGGCGTAACGATTCTCATGAATGCGGATACCGTGACTCTCGCCGGAAATCTGTGGCAGAGCCCTACGCTGCGGGCCTACGTCGTAGACCTTGCGAGAGTCCGGGTGGAGCAGGGGCCTCCATTAGAGACGGTGGAGTACACCGAGCCGACCGCCCCTACGCCTACCCCGCCAATCACGAAGGATACGACCAGAACTCCCGACGCCTTGCTACCTGAAGAGCAAGCCTTGCTGGGACAGCTCTTCGGCTGGAGTAGTGAACGTGCCTCGTTTGAGCACCAGGGTCCGCTGCTCTGGTTGCTTCGTCACCTGATTGGGTGGTCGTTGACGGCTCTTGCGGTCTCTCTCGGCGCACCGTTTTGGTTCGACACGTTGAATCGCTTCATGAGCCTCCGAGCGTCTGGTCGCGTGCCACCCAAGACCGGGGAGACGACAAAGGCGGGCGGCCGATGATAGCCACGAGGTTGTCCGGCCTGTCGTCGGCCTTGGCCGTTGTCCTCCTCTTTGGGGGCGCGCCGCTCCAAGCCCAAGCGGGGAACTACGAGATCAGGTTGAAGCGTGCCTGGGCTGTGGCGTTCGCCGACCGAACCTCCGTAGACGCATCGATGGAGATCCGCCACACCCATACAAAGGCGAACCGTGTCCGGAGCGGGGGGGACGATGGTGACATGCACTTCTCTGGGGTCTCATCCGACATCGGGCTGCCATTTGTCGCGGAAGTGGTCAACGCAGGGTTATCGGCGCAAGCGGCAGCAGTCGCAACGATCATCCAAAAACAGGCGAGCGGTCAACGGTTGCCCGTAACGGGTGCTTGGAGATTGTGGTTTGAACATCCGTCGCTGCGCCAAACCCAGGGAGGCAGCAACGCGTTCAATCCGGACAACACCAACCCTGACCATTCGTTTGAAATCCACCCGGCAAGCCGCGTCGACAAACAGAATCTCGGTGGGTCGTTCGTCCCGATCGCGGGCTATCAGGCCTACAAGGCAGATGTCGCCTTCCCGTATTTCGACGGCTGCGTGGTCACTATCAAGGCTTCAAGCTCAGGAATCTCGATCCGCTCGAAGAAACTTAAGTACAACTACGTCGAGTTCGGAATAGAGCTTGCCAGTGCCCCGACAACCGTTCAAGACGGTTACATCGTATCGGCCAGAGTGCTCGCGGACGACGGGGAGGAGGCGGCCAACGGACCGAGACGGATGATCTTCGTTCAGGGAACCAAGGCGGCGCTGGCTGTTCAAAACGCATCTGCGGGCGCTCGTCTCCGTGTTCTCGGTGTCCCGCGCATAAGCCTCAACAAGGTTATCTCCCTTGTCGAGAACAACGGGACGCGTCAATTCAATGCTCAGCTCCCCTACGAGATGATTATCGTAGGCGTGTTCTGATTTCAGTCGTGTCGGAGGCAGGCAAGGCAATCCCCAAACAGCGCCGCGTATCGCTAGTCCGCTGCCCCCGAAATCCACGCCGCCTCGGTGCGCAGGTCCCCGACCTCGGTGTGGATAGGGCCCTCGGCCGGAAGGCACGGGGCGTCCAAGAAGCGGGGACCGGATGGCCAGGGGTTGACAAGCATTCGTGATCTTCAAGACCTGGTGCGGTGATCGCGTTGCTGAGGCGAGGGTCTCCATCATCAGGATACCAGTGGTGGCGTCACCTCCGGTAGAGGTATGAGGGGAGGGGCCTTCCGAAGCTCGTTGTGGCGGCAATTCTGCTACTTTAGGCGGGCGAGTACACCGCGAGTTATTGATGCAGGCCCCGAAGCGGCGCCGGTCCGCGAAAACCTGGACGCAGACCTAGTGTCCAGTTGGAAGGTTGGTGACTAAGGCGGTGGGTGGGGCGCTGGTCCAGCTGATGGGGAGCCGCCTCCCCACCCAGTCGGATGCGCAGACGGAGGCGGCAAGTTTTTCGTGGACCGTCCCTTCCTGTTTGCACTGCGGCATTGGAAGACGGGGACCTTGTTGTTTGTGGGCTTGATCGCGGGAACGCGCCGGTAGCTGGAGGATCATCTGAAGGCGAGGACCGCCCACATCGCCATGGTTGACGTCGTCGCACGCTGATCCCATGTTGGAATCGTCAGACGGTCAGGAGAAACAGTGACCGCTCACGTCGTCGACGTCTCATCCGCCCCGTCGTCAGCGTCCGGCGAGCAATTTGAGGCCGATCGCGCCCGACCGCTCTCCAAAGCGCAGTGGCAACGGCTGCTGCTGCCGGTGATGATCGGCACAGTCATCCTTGCCACCGTAGCCTTTCTCGTATTCAGCCTGCTCGACACGTGGTCCGTCCGCCGCGGCATCGAGGCGGCGCCCCAACTCGACCTCACGAGCGTGCTCGGCGGCGTGAACTGCAGCGCCGCGACGTCCACTCCTCCCGAGCGAGGATCATGTCTTCAGTGGAAAGTGGCAGTGCTGCTCGAGCAGCAAACGATCAACCGTCGCTACCATCAGGCCAACGTCGCTCTCCTCGTTCGCGTGTCGGTGAAGTACCTCGGCTTTCTCACCGGTATGCTCATGAGTCTCATGGGCGCGGTCTTCGTCCTTGGCCGCCTCACGGAGGCGACGTCGAAGCTCGGGGCGGAGGGAGCCTTCGGCAAGTTCACGATCGCCACAGTCTCTCCGGGACTCATTCTCGCTCTCCTCGGCACCATTTTGATGATCGCGACCGTGGTGGTGAACCCGCCGACCGACGTCAGAGACGGCAATGTGTACTTGAGATCGCCTGCCGCGGACGCGAGCAGTGGCGGGGCCCGATGATCCGGGCCCGGAGTCACGGCGAGAGGGTTCGGCTATGGAGGGCGTCGCTTGTTTCAGTGAGGAGGTTCGTATGCGGCCTCGATTGACAGTGCGGGGGCACGGCATCGCTCTCGTCGTCTTCGCGGCGGTGAGCGTCACGTGCGGACCGGCTAGCAATGGGGACTCTACGCAGAATGGGTCCGTCGCTGCGGCCCTTCCGTCGCAGGACACGGCCGTCGCACGTCATGCGCCACGTGGCCGAGCCGTGAGCAAACGCGGTGGCGTCATCGACTCCGAGCTGGGCCCGTTGACGTCTTCTTCGCCGGACGGCGGCGCGCCCGCAGCAGGCCCCGTGGAGGCGCCCTCGCCTGCCCAGCCCCCGTCTCCAACGCCCGACGCGCCCCGCGCCGACAACGCTCGGCGGGATCCGAACAATCGAGGAGGTAAGTCGCAGCCCGCTGGTGCGAGGCCGGACTGGGGCTTTGGCGCGCCGGCGCCAGCCGGCGGCCAGGAGCCGCAAGGATCGAGCTCACCCCCTCAGCCCGCGTCGACAGCGCCTGCGTCAAATTCGCAGCCTTCCAGGAGCGCTCCGTCGCCCGACTGGCGAACGAGTGCTGGCCGCGGTGGCGCGCAGCCTGCGGCAAGCGGTGGCGTCAGGGATACCGGCGGAGGCCCTTGCAGTGGAGGCGGATCGGCGAGCTCGTCGGATACCGGTTCGGGACCTTGTGGGTCTTCTCCTGGAGTGAACGACACCGGCCCAGCCAGCAGCAGGAGCAAGGCGAGAGGGTTGACGAAGGTCTTCGCTCCAGCGAGCCCCGGCCCCGCCTCGCAGGGCGGCCGGCCGGCGTTCGGACGGGCAGTGCCAGGGCAGCTACCACCACGGCAGCCGTCTCCCGGAGCCGCTTCCGCAAAGCGTCCCGAGCAGGAAAGAACCGCGGCGCGTGCCAAAGGGGAACCGGCGACACGTGTTCCCGTCGCTCGGCGACCAGCTGTGCGAGACACGACGAAGAGGAAGCCGTGATTGCCGCAGGCTGCGACCTCACCGCTCGCGTGCCGGCCTCGATCGTGAAGGCGGCTTCCGCACATCGGGCACGGCCCCATGCGCGGCTCCTCCCCGAACACGGGCGGCACGGGGCCGAGCGTGACCGCCGTGTCCGTGAGCGCCACGGCGGGGGAAATCTCGTGCCCTCTGTCCAGCGGGTGAACCCCTTGCGGCCGCGCCTCTGGACGTGCGGCACCTCGACGATCTCGAGCCCGGCAGGCGGCGTCCGGAAGACGGCGACAGCTCATGCAGGGGGCGCTGCCAGAAGACCACGATCCGCAGCTGGTTGGGCGCGTGCGCCCTGGCGTACAGGTTGATAGCGGTGAGTTCGCTGTCGGTGTAGGCGGAACTGGACCAGGATGCGCTGCCCGCTTCGCCCCATTCAGGATCCCAGGGCCAGCGACCGTCGCTTTCGCCCGGGGACCGCGGAGATCGGGGGCGGATTCACGTCGATGCTTCTGCCAAACAGCACGTAGTGCGGGTCGAACCTCGGCCCCGGACCGACGCAGTACACCGTGGCCGAGAACAAGCCGCTGTTGGGGAAGGCCTGGCGAATCGTGGTGTAGTCGCCGAACCGAGAGGCGTTCGCCGTGCTGGCGCAGGGCGGGTAGACCACATGGTCTCCCATGATCCCTACAGCGGGAGTGCCGAAGAGCCCGCCGCCGCCGTAGGCCAGGGCGACGCCTACCTTGTTGTTCGCGTTCGCGAACGCGGCGTAGCCAAAGGCCAGCGTGGCGTTCCAGATCTGGCTCTGCTCAACCACGCCGAGGTTGGCGTGGTTGAGCCGCACGTACTGGATGTGAGGCTGGGGGAAACCGCCGCCCCTGTCCGCCATCCACTCGAACCAGATTTCGTCGCTGACCAAGCTTTTCAGCCTGATGCCGCCGGGGCCACCCGAGAAGAGGCTCGCGAGCCAATCAGTGCCGTCCGGCCCAGGGGAGGTGCGGCTGCCGTAGGGATAGCTGTTGATCGGGACGTCTCTCCAGGAGTAACTGTTCGACCCCTCCTTGATGGAAAACACCCGCAGCAGGCTCGTGCTGGGAGAGCCGGCCCAGAAGATCTCGTCGAGCGGATTCTGGATGAGGTGCTTGCCGTACGCCGAGTTGTCATTGGGGTTCGTGTACCCGATGTGAATCGTGACGCCGTCGCGGAGCTCGGTCAGCGGAATGCGAGCCACTAGAAGCCCAGGCCAAATGTCCGCGCTGACGTAGAGGAAATGATCGCCGACGGACAGGTCCGGATAGTCGAACATGTGGCCGGTCTGGCCGAACAGCGCGGAGGTCAGGTCCCAGTAGGTCCAGGCCGTGCCGCCGCTGCTGGCCAGGGCCTCGGGGCTGGCCGAGGCCAGCCGCAGCCGGCTGCTGCCGTCCGCGCCGGGCAAGAACAGCATGAGCCAGAAGAAGCGGTTGACGCTGGGGCTGTAGTGGACCACCTGGTCGCAGCACAGCCCGCCGTCGATCAGCTTTCCGGTGCCATCGAGGTTGGGGAAGATCGCGGTGGGATCGAGCTGGGTGAAGGTCTGGCCGCCGTTGGTGGAGAACGATCCATAGGTGTTACCCGTCGCGAGGACGACTCCCGGGCCATTCAAGGCCACGCTGGCACCGCTAGCACCGCTGGGGTCATCAGGCAGTCCGCCGGTGGTGCCGAACGCGGTGTTGGTGACGAATTGGAGATCATTGGCGACCCAAGAGACTCTCCGTCCCCGGGCGGCCCCCGTGGTGTGGGCGGTATCAGGACCGGTGACTGGTGTCGTCGGCTGGAGCGTGCCCCGGCGCACACCGGAGGGGGTCGGGGGCCCGGGCTTGTTGACCTCGGCCGGGATCGTGATGGCCCGGTGGGTGAACGGCGCGCCGCGCACCGAATCCGGTGACGCCTGTGCCTGGTGCAGCGGCGCGGAGCCCGGTGCGAGGGGCGGCAGGCTGACCTCCCGGCTCACGGAGAAGCGCCCGGACCTCCCGTTCGCGACGTACGTTCCCTCGACGTTCAGCAGATAGCGCTGATCGCTCGTCAGGCCGCGGCTGGCGAAAGCCGCCTCGACGACGCCTCGGCCCTTGGCAGCGACGTCGCCGAGTTGGACCGGGAACGCCGTGGGTTTGGTGCGCGTCGCGGATTGCAGGTCGATGCTGGTGACCGCGACGCTGTTCACCGCGGCGGTGCCACCATTCTCGAGCGGCACGGCAATGAGAAGCGTGCTGCTGTCCTCGCGGGCAACGCCGGGCGGGCCGGCCGAAAGCGTGACTTGTGGGGCAGGCCTGCACGCGCTCAGGGAAAGCGCGAGACCACAAATAAGGACAGCCAGACTCCGCAGGCGGTGGTGGGCCACCACGGCTCCGACTGCGCCGATAGCAGCAAATGTCACGAGCAAAGAACGCACACCGGCACGCATAGAAGCCTCCTGCCCACGGAGAAGCTGACGTCGGTGTAATCACCGACGGATGACGACTGCGCGTCAAGCGCGTGGTGTCGCCGGTGTCTGGGCCATCGCGATGGCTGTGCCCCGGGGCGACAACAGCAAGGGCCGTGCTGTTGCCACGGGTCAGCCCAAGCGGCTCGATGCTGGGTCCTTTGGGGGCCGGTAGTGGGCCGGCCCCACCAACGATTTACGTCTTCTTCATTCCCAGCAGAAGCCCGGCGACATCGCCAAGCAGGACCGCGCCCACGAAGGCTCCGACAGCAGTCGCTGCTACACCGATACCGGTCACCGCCTGCCCCATCGGCCACAGCCGCTCAAATGCCCAACCGCCGCCGAGACCCCCGAGCACGTTCACACCTTTGACTAGCCAAGGATCACCGTTCGGTGGCGGTGGAGGAGGCCAACGCCAGCGACGAGGCCACGGCGTCCCGCACCATCCGACTAATGCCCAGAGCGCGTACAACATGCGAACCTCCTGTCAGGTGTGGGTGAGCAACTGCTTCCGTCGACTCGCTACCGCCTCAACAGTTGCAGAATGAAGCGGTCGCGTGCTTCGGGCTCGACTGGAACGGTGACTCTCCCCGACGGGTGACTATGAGCGCCCAGGCACAGTCGCAGAGCCAGGTCCGTGATGCCCCGGTTGGTGTGGGGGACGCCCCAGAACGAGAACGAGGCGCACGCGACTGACGCCGGGCCGCAGGCAGCGATGAGTGCTGCGATCAACGAGAGACCGCGTCCGTGACTGCAATGGCTACCCCCTAGTGTGCTCCTCCAGGTCGTGACGCTGGTTGCCCTGACCCGGCCTGGCGCCGCGCTAACAGTTTGAGCGTCCGGCCGAGGGTCATTTGCGCGGCACCCGACGGCAGTGCAGAATGGCCGCAGGCCCTCGTATGCTCGTCAAGTTACTCGCGGCGATCCGGTTCCATCCGACCTGGCCTCGCACTTATCCCCGCCCATCCGGTTCAGGCCTTCTTGAGGCAGAAGCCGATGAACGTCTCCCTGTCCCACGAGCCGTTGCCGCTCACGATCGTTCGGTCGTGAGCGTACAGCCGGACGACGTACCCGCAAGGATCCATCGGCGACGTATCCAGGGTCCAGGTACCGTTCTCGCCCAGGTTCGGAAGAACCGGGTAGATCTTCGAGGCCGGGGCAGGAACCGCGCCATTCGCGGTCGCCGCCGGCTGCACCGACAGCGAGAATCCGCCCATGTGCTCATCGCTGACGGAGTAGGTGCCGTGGATGATGTCGCCCACGTGGAGCGTTCCGCAGACGACGGCAGGCTGGACCGGTCCGCCGCCACGCTGGAAGCCGGTGATGGATACCGCCACGACAGGCCGCAGTTCGTCGAGCCACACATTGACGTTGGTCCGCGTGCTTCCATCGCCGCAGGCAATGGCCTGCGCCGCATAGGTTGTGTTCGTGACCGGATCCCTGGCCTCGACCATGATCTCGTACATGCCGGTCATCGGATCGGCCGTGATCCAGTGGGCCAGCACCCGATTCTGGACGAGCCGCCAACCGGCGCCGGCGACGTTCATGTCTTCCCGATAGGTATACCAGCCGCTGCCGTCCACATGCTGCAGGATGCTGTACTGGGTGGGCAGGGCCATGCCGATCCGCTCGATCACGCTGATGGAGAAGTCGTTGTCGATAGTCTGCCATGATCCGAGCGGATTCAGCTTACGAACCCGCACTCGGTATCGAAGCTTGTTCGGATCGGGCGTCGAAATGTCGGGCGCGGTGGGGATCAGGCCGGTGATCGTCAGCAGTCCGCCAAACGGCTGGCTGTAGATCGACGCCGTCATTCCCGTCCCCTGATCGATGCTGCACACCGGGACGCTCGAGATCGATTCCAGCATCGGCCGGTAGTCGGCGCTGACGCCGCCCGGATTGAGCTGGATCGCTGTTTCTTCCCGGTTTCCCCAGTGCGGTAGCCAGTCCGGGTTCCCCGGCGGGGGAGCCGTCTGCCAGGAGAGAGTGGCACGAACCTTCGCGGTGACCGGCCCATTGGAGCACTCCTTGCGGTGCTTCGCCGAGCCGATGGCTTCGAACACTGCGTAGTACAGCCCGCCTGCCGGTATTGAAGCGATGTCATGCACCCGGACCGACGAGGTTCCTGCGTAGGTCCAGCCGGCTCCGTCGCCCCAGTCGATCCAGAAGGCCACGTACTCGCGGCTGCCGGCGGTGCACAGGGCGCCGGAATAGCCGGCCGATTTCTTGATCTTGATGGCGCCGATCAAGGCATCGTTGTTGGGGTCGTAGCCGACGCAGTTGAGCTCCTCGTATTCGGTGTTCCCGTCGGTTTGAGCCAACGCCTCGATAAGCTCTGCGATATCGATCTTGAGCGCCACCAGGGAATCGCTAAGCCCGGATTCAACGGCAAAGGTCGCTCCCGCCGGCATCATCCCGAAGTTGGCCTTCGACAGATACTCGTAGAGATATCGATGGGCCGGGACCTTGGCTTTGGTGTAGGCCTCGTGCAGCTTGGCCAGCGGCATCTCCGCGTGGGCCTCGAGCTCGATCGGTGGGCTGAGGACCGCGAGCTCTTCGAACGGCTTCGGCAACTTGATCGCAAGCTCGGCGATGAGACCGGGCCAGTCCCAGAAGCGCCGGGGTTCGACCTGCACGTCGACGTTGACCACGTTTCCCCAGATCGGGGTGTAGTCGGGGTCGTTGGGGGCCGGCGACACGTTCCAGGAGAGAATCGCGCGAACCTTGAGCAGCCGCTCGCTGAAACAGAAGGACCGCCGGGGATTGATGCCCAGGGTGACCGCATATTCCAGCGGTCGCGGGCCGGGCACATTGAAGGCGTGAAAGTTCACCAGCCCGTCGTCGTTCCACGTCGCTCCGCCGTCAGCGGACGTGAAGAACCGGACGTATTCCGGAGACCCGCTCCCGCACAGGCTTTCGCTGTAGCCGGCGTTCTTCTTGACATGCACCACGCCTTCGAGCTGACTCAGTTGGGGATGAAACCCCACGCACACCAACTCCTCGTAGCTCGTGTTCCCGCTGAAGGCTTTGACCGGCTGGAACTTGCTGCCCTTGAGCGTGCCGAAATAGTTGGGATTCGACAAGAGCAGGGTGTGAAACGAGGACCGCTCCAGCTCGATTCTTGCGATGCCTTTCGCCGCCGATGCAGTCGCAGGCATGGCTATGACCCTCGCTACCAGGGACCGTAGCCACGACTGAGCGCGCGGATTGCGTCGCGCAATCGATCGCGTTCTTTCTTGCTAACGGTCGCAATGTTGCGTCGAATTCCACGTCCTAATGCCATATGCCTTCTCCTTACTGTCGCCGAGCGCCTCCACGCGATCGATCTACGTTCACCCTGAAGATTGCCCGGCTCGATCGCGAGGAGCCCCGGCGCAGACGGCTTTACCGTCGCAGGCGGGCGATTTGCCGAGAGACGGCCGCCAAGGTGGCCACGCTGTAGCGCGAAGTCAGGGTGCCTCACAATATCGGCGGCTTGCGAACTGGCTCCGCGATCCGAACCAACCTGCCAGCCCCAACCAGTGAAGTGCCTGTCTCTGAGTTGCCCTATTCTCCTAGGATGATGCCGTGTGTGATCACGAATCCGCTATCACACTTCGTGCAGGCGAGTTGTGACAGTTTGAGCGAGGGCCCAGGCGGGATTGCGAGGGACCGTCTGCCACGCGCATCGTGAAATCGGAATTCCGCAAAGGGTCGCGGGCTCGAGGATGCTGCACGAACTGCTCGCTGCGATTCGCTACAGACGACCACGTCTCAGCCTTTTCTCGCGGTCGGTCCTCGAGGCTGTGGTGTTGGTAGAAGGGCCCATTGGATCCACAGATGCGGTGGCACGACTGCTCGGCCTGCACAATCGGTTTGCGCTACAGCGGCTCTTGGACAGAGAAGACCTGCCATCGCTGCGGCGCTTCTCATCATCGGTACTGATCCTTTCTTGGGTTCGGCGTGCTGAACGGGACGGCACGTCGCTTTGTCAACTCGCCTTGCGCTCGCACCGCCATCCAAGCGCGTGCTACCGGCTGGTAAAGGAAGTCACCGGTTTGCAGTGGAAGGGGGTCGTGGCTCAGGGATCTGAGTGGATGCAACGGGAGATCCTGTTGGAGTTCCCGTTTAGCCGCGAGGCGCTCTAAGCGCCGCGACCCCCAAACGGAGAACGTTCACCCGGCAAACACTCCGTCAAAGCGCCCTGAACCCCGAGGAAGTGAACGGAGTTATGCGTGCGCCGCGGACTCGCAGTCCGCCGCGCGGTCGAGGGGCGGTCAAGTCAGAGGGCATCGCCGACCGCTCCCCGAGGTATCCCCCTGGGAACGGCCAGGAAGACCGTCGCGGCGGTGCTATTCGAGCAGCGGTCGCAGGATTGAGGGTACGCCCTCCAGCTTGGGAAATACCCTATCCAGTTTGGTCTTGACAGCCGTCTGAATCACGTCCGCCCCGGGCTCGTCTCCATCTTCCTCCCATTTGAGGATCTGCTCGCGTCCCGAGACGCGAGTGTAATTGTCCCTTATCTCGCGCCCCCTGTGTTTGAACCCGAAGGCTGGGCCTTCAGCGATTAACGCCTCGACGATTTTGCGGCGCTTCGCCAAGTCAGCCATTCGGCGTACTTCCACGTAGAAATCGAGCTTTTGGTTGTACACTTCGAGTCGCAGAACAAACCACGACTGAGGATCGTCTTTACGGTCCAGCCCGACAGGCGGTAACCACTTCAGCCATGGTGCTGGCACGAAATCGATCAGGTTTCGCGCTCTGTAGAACACATGCCAACGAGCGTCATTACGCAGAACCGTCTCAGCCTCGGCCAAGACGGTTGATCCGGGGGCGCCAACCCGCTCATAGATCAAGTCCAGGGCGCGCCTATGGTTCTTGTAGATCCTTTGGCAAAGTTCGTCGATCTGTGGATCGTTCATGAATCGATTTCCGATCAGACTGAGATAGTGGTCGAGAAAAATGAGCGTGTCGTCGGCAATCGCATTGTGGTAGCTCGTTCTAACCCGTGTGAGCACACGATGAATGTCGGCGTAGCTGTAGGCGACCCACGCTTTCTCTGAAGCCTCCTCTCCGTTTGGCGTCAAATAGACGTATAAGGGACGAGCTTGAGGGTACTGATTGTTCATCGTCTCCTCATAGCGGCCAAGTTGGCCCGAGTGCTCGTGCGATCCGACTTTGTTCTCGACGGCGACTACGAATGGAGGCTCCTCGCATGTGATGAGCAAATCAATGTGCCTCCACTCCCGCCTGACGCTCACTCCTCTTAGGTCTAATCCATCTAGATCAATTGGCGAGAAGGGCCGCAAGCCGGCCGGGGATGCCTTCAGCAGGTCCATTAGAACCGCTTTGAGAAATAGTTGTCCCTGCCCGTGTGATTCTGCAGGGTCGAGGATAAAAGCGAGAAAATTCGAGTGACGGATTTCCGTGTTGGATATCGCGAGCGCGTCAAAGATGTTGAATCTTCCGATCAAGGACTCAAGAGTGAGGATGTCATCGTTATCGACGACGAAACGCTCGAGAGCTATTAGGTCCTCGGCGTCCGGCGTGTCAACGGTTTCCCTGTCCTGGCTCATGACTGGCGGTCCCACTTTGCAAAGTACGTCTTGAGCCGTTCTACCGTGTGCCGCCACTTGGGCGTCGTCGGCTGGCAGACCGTATTCTGGTTCCCGAAGAGTCCGACCTCATTGACCGCCTTCGACTCTGGAAAGGTGTCGAGCCACGACACGCGAACGAAGTACTCGGCCTTCTCATGATCGTCTGCCTTCGGCTTGTAGCGATCAGCGTGCTTGAGTATGTCCAACGCAGGCCGCATACCCGACGGTGTTTCTACCGCGAATTCCTTTATTGGTCGTACAGCCTCTGTGACTCGACCGACGCCGACATAACCGGTCTTCGGGATCTTGACCCACACCCGGTCATCGGGTGAAAGCAGTTTTAGCGTCTGGCTATACCAACTTCCACCGCCACCACTGATGAAGCCGTACTGGCGCCTTCGACGTGCCCCGCGGATTGCTACTCCTTTGTTCGTCCGGACGGGAACGACGGTCACATGAGAAATGCTACTGCCTGGGTTGGCAGCCTCAAGTTTGCGAAGGCATTCGGGTACTCTCGCGTTTCTGCCGACCATATCGCGGTGAATCTCTGTCCTTCAAGGACAGCGCCTCCCCTCAGCGGCGTACCAGGTCAGGAAGCGCGCGCGGTCGTCCTTCGAAAGTGGAGCGTGACACATAGACCGCAGAACGATCTGCATGACGCTGTCCGGCACTGAACTGACCCGAGCTGCCGACAGAGCGTCACGTGGGTCAAGCCCTCGAGGTGTCAACGAGAAACTCAGGAGCATTCCTACGGCACCTCCAATAGCGAAAAGACTGGCCGCCAGCGTCAATTTCGGGTCGCCGGCGAAGAAGAGGCGGTAACCCATGTACGTGAGTGAAATGCCAGCGACCAAGATGGACAGGCGATAGATCACGAGCGCAGCGACGCTGAACTCAAAGGCTGTCACATGAACCTCCTTGCGACCCATGGGAACAGGGCTGGAGCACTATGCAGCCAGGAGAGGAATTGCCCAATTCCGCTTGCCTGCCTCTGAATTAGGGCGCCGGAATAATATCCAGCTCGCGGCGCTCCGATAGACTTGCCACAGGCCCGCCGTTAGACATACGGAATCTGATTTCGTCCCGACTTGACGCGATCCGATTGGTTCATTCGCTTCCACCATAATCCGGGGTATACCCCCTACCGGGCGAGCTCCGCGTCGATTTCTTAATTCAGACCATAAAAAGGGGCACCGACCATGGCCTTCTGGAGCTCGGAAACGCTGCTTCGTCGTCTCCCGGCCGAGGAGATTGTGTCCGACTTCAAGCGAGCACGCGTAAAGTACGGCGCGTACGAAATGGCGCTCGGGGTTGAGGTCTTTGTCACCTCAACCCAGCGTTCCACGAAACAGACGCTGAGAGAAGGGATGCAGATAAGCATTCCGTCCGGCCAGTTCGGGCTTCTGTTGACGCAAGAGACGGTATCCATACCGCCGGACACCATCGCTTTCATATCCATCAAGTCGCGCATCAAGTTCCGGGGGTTGGTAAACGTATCCGGCTTTCACGTCGATCCAGGCTTCAAGGGACCGCTCAAGTTTTCAGTGTTCAACGCAGGCAGCGAGGATGTGATCTTGCAGCAGGGAGAACCCACATTTCTTATCTGGTTCGCCGAGCTGGACCAAAAGACAGGTGACACATACGACGGGGAGCATAAAGGACAAGTTGGCTTGACGTCCGCGGACGTTGGTAACCTTCAAGGAGCCATCGCATCACCAGGGTCGTTAAAAAAACGCCTTGATCGGGTCGATCGGCGACTACAGTTTCTACAGAGCCAGATCGCGGTACTGGTGGCGATCGGGGTGGCAATACTCGTGGAGAGGTGCCGGTAAGTCCCAACGGTGATAATTGCGGGCGCAAACCCGGGACCGGGGGACTTATTCGTTTGTCATACGGCTGGCCTTGGTCCTGGAGACAGACGCTGGCGCATGCTAGTCAAGAGGGTCTTCAATTCTTCATCCCGAACCTTAGGCCCGATTTCAGCGTGTGTGGCGTGGCAAACGAGTTCGCCAACCCCGAGCCCCACTTCGCGCGCAATGAACCGCTGGAGGCGATTAAGACCTAACAAGTTGCCATACGCACGCTCGACATATCGCTGATTCCGATAGACCGCCGACAAGTTTAGCAGTCGCTGATCCCGGTCGATCTTCAAGCTGACATGGCTTAGACATGGGAACCCCATGCGCACTTTCGCGTCCAGGTCTGAGCGGTATATCGCCAACTCGTAGGCTGACCGCAGCGTGCCCACCCTCTGAAGCTCAGCCTTGATCTTTGAGATGCACTCATCGAGCGGATTCCTGACAATGAGCTTGCCGTCTGTCGAAGTCTCTAGATGGATCAGACGACGGAAGTAAGTCCCGTGCGCGTTAGAGTGAACACGCCTCAAGCGGGGGAACGTACGAGTCTCGTAATGAGTGTAGAGTTCTCCTGCTGTCCGGCCCACGGCGATGGCGTCGGGAAAAATCGTACTCGCAACCGTCTGGCTGTCCTGCATACGGCAGCGGAGAAGAAACTGATCCAGCAGCGCCCTCGCCGAAAACTCACCAGACACCGGTTCAGCGGGTCGCTCAACGTGGAGAATCGACGTGAAAACATCCCCGCCTGCGGCAATCAGCTTCTCAGTTCCAAGAATCCAAGCGGAGGTAATGCTAACACCCGAAGCAATGATCAAGTCACCCTCTGCAGTATGGGCAGCGCCGCTCCTTCGCGAAATGGATGAAGAAGCGGTGCGGCGCTTCCAAACGCCTTCCGCGCGAGTTAGTTGAGCAGAAAGGCTTCCAGAAGGCGTAGCTCGAGGTAAGGCAACGCGACGAGGCAGTATCCTGCAGCTGCCCAGTCAACGCCCCAGGAGTTTCGCACGATTACGTGCGACGATCCATCAGATTCGTCAGTCCCGTGGCCGACCGCGAGCACGCCATGGAGACCGAGAGCTCGTCCCCCAGCATCGGTAGAGCTGACTCTTCTGTTCGTTGCCTGGATGAAGCCCGAGGTCAGCGAGATTACGAGGACCACCGGCGCGTTCGCGTCGAGAGCTTTGATAACCCCGGCCAGCGGCCGCGATTCAAGCATCGACGTTCGAGTGAAACGAGGGTAGCCGTTTAAGGGTGGAGGACGGTAGGCAGGTCCGGCGAGCGACCGTCCTGGGTCGTAGGGCCAGACCAGTTCCTCCGGCTGACCTTCGACTCTAAGTGCCTCCCTGACAGCCTCAGTCGTGGTGCCATCTAACGGGCTACCGTCGCGCTGCTTAGCTCCCCAAAAAAGCCACTCGACCGACAGGGAATCAGCGATCGATCGGGCAACACCATGGGCGCCGGAAGTGGCAAACGCAAGACACGTCCCCCGTGGGCCTTGATCTCGAGCGTGGCCAAGGCCCTCTCCTACCAACCTTGCAATCGTGAAATCGGGCCAATGCAGCTTGCACGATGCAGCGTTCACGTGCTCCTCAAGCCTGAACCAGCTCGCGACGTTGCTTGAGAGACAAACCGCGCTCCGGTACAGGTTCAGCGATCACAGTTACGCGGAACTCGCATGACTGGTCAGACGGTGACCACGGTCTGCGCTCGACAAGCGAGACGGGATGCTTCCCCTGCGCTTTTACCCTAAGTACGGCTCGCTCAGGGCGGGACGAGCCTACGAGGATTCCGTGATCGGGGCGCCCACCAGCGCTCGTACTTGCCTCCACGCGCAGGATCTCCATAGCTGCGGAATCGATGGCGCTAGTATCCCACAGGTAGCCCCCACTCGCATGGCTTGGCAACGTGATTCTTAGAGCGTCCCCTACTCGGGCATGGACGACTTCGCCCGAATGTTTCGTTGAGAGAGACCAAACATCGTTGTGCCAATCAATGCCGAGCTCATCGCCCAACACGCCCCGCTTAATCTCCTTCGGCTTCGTGCTTAGGAGCTGGTGAACTGCCGAGCGATCGATCAGTTTCAGGGTAGCTAGGTGCCAGGCCATCGCCGCATAGCTGACACCGAACCAAAGGGAAAGCTCGTAGACTGTATCGGGCAGATTCAGCTCATTACCCGCGAGGCCGAGGTTCTCAATGCGTTGAGAGACGCGCCGCATCGGCATCAGGAAGTGCGCCGCAAACGCCTCAGCCTTCACCTCCTCTTCGGTCGCAGCAGAGCCGGCCTCGTTTGCCAAAGCGCGTGGCAGAAGGTCTTCCTCCCGATCCACGCTCGGGCTGTGGCCCATCCGCAGATGACCCAGCTCGTGGGCGGCGGTGAAACGCTGCACGCTGAGTGGATATGTAATACTCACGAGAATTCCGGCCGCGTCCCCCTTGGGAAGCCGAGGCATATACGCTCCGCAGAGTCCCGTGAGGGGGGCGAAAAAGAGAAGGGCACCAGCCCGCTCGATCGCCGCAAACGGGTCGATCCACGCGTCGTTCTCAAGATCGAGGTCACGAAGTGCGCGGCGCGCATGTTTGATCGCGGCCAACTGCGCAAGCTGATATGCCCGCGAGGACACCATCAGCGCTTCCCCTTGTCTCCGGTGCGCAGCGTCGGGGCTGCGGGGCTGCGAACGGGGGCTTTGTAGCTCTCAAGGAATTCTGCAAATCGCAACAGCTCCGCTCGATCCCCGGGTGTCATCTTGCTTGCCGCGCGCGCTATGAACTTCACTTCCTCAGGCTCTGCTTGAGGTTTCTGGCGGGAAGCAAGAAAGAAGGACACTGGTTGACCATACACGCGCGCGAGCGCTGCCAGTTCGACACTTTCGACCCTCCTACGCCCTGTCTCAATCGCCGAGACAGCTAGGCGAGTCAACCCCGCCGTTGGGCCCAGTGCAGCTGCGACCTCCTGCTGAGAGAGCCCAAGAAACTCGCGAGTCTCGCGGAGCCTATCGGCTAGTGCCTTGCGCTCCCGGTCAACCGGATCGGCGTCGTTATCAGTCGCGTGAAGAGACCGGTCCTCAGGGTCCCGTCGATTGGTGCGACGTTTCTTCATTCTCTCTCCTTGGATGAGCCCGCCAGATTTTTCTGCTCTGTGACTTTCGCAAGCAAGAAGTCTGCGAACTTGTCCAGTGAACGAAGACGCTCAGGAACGAGGTCACGATCTTCGATCTTGATGCCGAGGCGGTCCTCTAGGTCAATGGCAATGTCGACCATGTTCAGAGAGTCGACGGCGGTATCGCACATGATGTCGACGTCTACTTGCTTGATGAGATCCGAGTAGTCCTTTTTTGTCTCGACACTCAGCAACTCAAGCATGAGTCGCTTGATCCCTTGCTTCGTCGGTGGAAGATGGGTTTTCTGACCAGTACTCCCTGTCATGAAAGAAAATATATCACTGGTTGTGGTGAATTGTCAATCGTTAATTGTAACTGCATGATAGATTTTACAACACCAGTTTCTTGGCGGGATAACGACGAGGAAGGTCCTCCGTGACTTGGGATCTGACCTGGCAGGGGGAGTAGCGGAAGGCGAAACCGCCGACTAGACAACTCCGCCAGGCCTTTGAGAGCTCAATCCCGCGGAGTGGGCTATGCCAGATCTAGGTTTGCTTCAATCAAGCGGTCGCGGCATCTCTCTCCTCAAGACGACACAGCGTGAGCTGGCCGACGAGCCGCGGGCGAATTCGTCGACGCTCCGAGGTATTCGATCCTGTGTTCTGCAAGATCGATGAGGACGCGCCCACCACCGTTTCGATTGAGTTCTCGCCACGCGTCGTACGCCTGTAGGATGGCTTGCTCCCAGTTCCCGACGCCGCACTCTGAGACCTCGAGATGTGCTGTCACATTCTTGATGGTGCGCAAGAGGCTGTAGTCAAGCGCTGAGATTCCGGCCAAGAAGTTATGGTGACGCGCGTATTCGAAGACTACTGCACACAGACCCTCTTCAATCGCCGCAGCTCGCGCGCCGTCCTCTACCTCATCTACGATCGCATTGCTCTTACGCTTGCGACTGAGGAGTTTCCTAACCACTGGCGACCAGCCCAGGACGGCCGCGAAAGCTAGGTGAACTACATCATGGAACCGGTACCCATCCTCGGCGCGCGCGTTGTCGGTGAGATCGTCACCAAGCGGTTGGCCGTCGACAAGCATCCGTACCTTCAAACGGTCGCCTACCGACACTTCGTCGAACCAGACTTCGAGACGGCGAGGCAACTTCTCACCATCGGGGTAGCGCGCATCGAAGGCAAGAGCCCTCGCAGTCCTACCCTCGCCCCACCGATCCCGTACCTTCTGGAGATTGGCTTCGGCAACGGCGCCCAGGTCCAGATCGAACTTGCTTGCTACGTTCGCGATGTACCATAGGAGATCACCCAACTCCTCTCCTACGCGCTCCTTGAAGAGACGGTAGGATTCGCCGTCGCGAAGACGCTTCTTGTACTCCGTGAGGAGTTCACCCGCCTCTCCAGCGAGGCCCAAGAGAGGGACCAATCGACTAATCTCCGAGTCGACCCCGTTGGAGGCGGGTACTTGATCAGTTTTCAGTGCTTCTCTTTGATACTTACGCATGTCCATTGCAGCTTACCTCTCAGAGGTCGGGAAGAAGCTTGAACGTTCTACCGACCTTATCGTTGATGCCCCATTTCGGCGGATACCAGTATCTGAGCTCAGATCCTCCGGATCGGTACTTCTGCTTGATCCGGGTTCGACCGGAACTACCCTCGACCTCTGGATGCGCGACTCGCGCATACTTTGAGATCTCACAAAAGAGGTTCTGGCAGTCCACCAACTGAAGCCGCCGACCCCATAGGGTGTCAAACACCAGTCCCAATCGCTCAAACTCGGCTTCCTGCCTATCTGCCGCACGTCGGATCAGATCCGATTCGCTGTAGCTCCCCAGATTATTGAAACACTTGTGCAGGCCGTCGCGTGCACCCGGCCCGGCCATCACGAACTCCATTTCCGAGAAATTCGTGAGTTCGCTGTAGTTGATGTCTGTAATAAACTGATATGCGAGGAAATTGCCAATGGTGGGATATCCCAGCAGCAGATCGAAGCCCTGGCGCATCGTCCGCGCTTCGGCAAGCCGCTTGGGCAACCCATCTTTCATCATCGAGTCCAATAGACACAGATGGTTCTGGTGTTTGGCCGCATGACCGCCTCCAGGTGGCATGATGTACGCCGCGGAATAAATGCGGCTGCCGGCACGCATGGCAGTCGCAAGCACTCGATCGTATCGCTCGAACGTGTAGTCCGCGTACGTGATCGCCCCGAAAGCGGTCTCCAGTAGCTCCCACGTTTCGATCTTGTTGAACAGTTTGAACAAGAGAATGCGAAAGCAGGTCTCGGCCTCGGAGGACGGGAGGTCGGGCCGATAGATCACCCGCCGGATCAAGTATTGGCTCACCCTGTCCGATGCCCGGTACGCGTTCGTGAACTTGTAGGTCGCGAGTACAGCGTCCTCAGTCCACGGCTGCGATGCGCCAAGGAAACGACGGAAGAAGATGCGTTGGCGCTCTGCGGCAAAGCGCCAATAGCTGTTGTACACGCCTGTGGGAACTATCGGGGAATTCCGGACAATGATCGTTGGAGCCGTTTGGACAGAACTCCACAGATCAGATGGCACAGTCGATGCCCGCTCAGACATAAAGCCCGCCTACGGATCCAATCCCCGAGCTGATGTTCTGTTGCTCCGACCCCTACTCTTGACCCTGAGTGGCCACCCCTCTGCGCTGTCCATTACGGGTTGCCATGTTCGTGTGGGACGATGTATCTCGAAGTCGAAGGATTCGTCCAAGAGCGCCCGCATCACGGCCTTGACGACCTGGCGCGTCATCCTAGCGCCTGCCGGCAGATCGGCGAACCAGCTCTGCACTTGCTTGAGCATGTGGTGTGGATCGTCCACGTCGTAGACGAACCGCGGTGACTCGTCCTCTTCGGTGCGGACGCGCTTCAACTGGGGACCGCCTGCCGCCGTCGACAGCTCCTGTATCGAGATCCGCTCGGCCGCTGCAATCTTTGCGAGTGTCCGACTACGTTCCGTGCCTCGCTTACCGTTGATCAGAAGGCTGATGGCTCCCTGCGACACGTCCCACGCCTTGGCAGCAGCTGTCTGGGTGCCGTATTTGTTGTGGATAAGGCGCCTGAGGTTCTCGGCGATGACCCGCGCGGCGTAGTCTGCAGACTGGCCTGTCATAAATCGTAATGGAATGTGTCATAGATTGTAATAGACGTCAAGAATGAATCGTGCGGCGACGCCAGGCGACACCGTTGCCTGTTTGCCGCAGTGTTTGCCGGTCCGTGCCTGCCGATAGGGTCAAATGGGGTAAGCCAGTGCCAGTGCCGGAGCACAAAACGAGGGGCCCGCACGGGCCCCTCGTTTTTTCAGTCCGCTGCTCTTTCGAAACAGCTGCCCCCAAGCACCCGGCCGAATCCCGAGACCATACTTTCGAACGGCCGATGATCCCACGGCCACCTTGTGCCCCAATCTGTGCCCCGGACGCGAACGACCCCTCCTCCAAACAGGCCTAACTCGTTGTCCTGTCGAGAGGCGCCGGTCGGAATCGAACCGACGAATAGAGGTTTTGCAGACCTCTGCCTTACCACTTGGCTACGGCGCCGGAAGAAACGTAAGGTCGCAACTCACTACGAGTTCGGCAAGAGTTGGAGTTCAAACCGTCTCACGTGTATGACGCCTGGTGGCGAAAATGGTGGCAGGCTCGAACGGCTCGTCATGACCTCGCAGTTGTGACTGCGATGGACCTTTAATCTCTAGGACGTCGAACTCCGGGCCGCCGACTTTAGCCTAGAGGACTCCTCATTATTCGTCGGGCACCATCGTCACGGCCCGGCACGAACGGGTACCATCGCGGCCACCTAGCCAAAAACTATTCCCCGCTCGGTGCCCTCGGTGCCCGCTCCGTTGTCATAGCGACGTCAACCCTTGGGGGCCTGCTTGATCGACGGGTGTGACGGCAGACCGTTGATCCACCCCCGAATGACCAACGCCCGTGGAAACGCCGGTTGAGTAGCGGAGTAACGAGCGGGTTCACTAGCGGAGCGACGAGCGGGGTGACGAGCAGGATTACGGCTCGGCGGGCCCTCGGCATTTCCTGCTTCTGGGGAGGTGATTCGAATGCGCACGCGGTCGGTAAATCAGATTCCGGAGGCACTCCGGCGCCACAATGAGGAGCAGCAGCGCGATCCTCAAGAAGTCGTGGGCAATCTCGGCAGGCGCATCCGAGTGGTCGTCCTATGGCGCCAGCGCGATGACGACCCGGAGCAGTGGATCTACCTCGAGCGGATGCTGCCGGGCGAGTTCTCGTACGAGATGGTGAAGCAGCGGTGGGGCGGTGGCGCGTACCGCATCCGGCTCTTCGGCGCGTGGGACCGGGCGCGTCGGCAAGAGAGGTACATCACGCAGGTGGCGTTCTGGATCTGGGAGGCGTTCCCGCCCACGCCCGCACTTCGGGCGCGGCTGGGCCAGGTGAAAAGCGCGCGCTGACGCGAACTTGATCACCCCGCGCTAGTCACCTCCGGGCGAATGGGCGACCCCCAAGTACGTGCATCAGGCGGTCGTCTCATGGAACGACCCGACACCCGGACCGCCGCTCAGGGGTAGCGCGAGTTCAGATGAAGCAGACGCCGACATGGCTTTACGCCCGCGCCGCCGTCCCCCGCCGGGCTGTCGTCGGCGTGCTCGGGGCCTGCTCCCCCACCACCACGCGCACCCGGTGCGTGACGCCATCGTCCACGAGGGGGATGGCGGCGGGATCCACGGGGTGGCCGTCCAGCTCGGCCTCCGCGATCCCCCGGCAGCGGTGCTCCGGGTTGGAAACGGAGATGTCATAGCCGGTGCGGCCGAAACGCCAGACGATGGAATACTCGGGCCAGGCCGCGGGGATGCAGGGATCCAGCTCGAAGCTCGCACCGTGGCGCTTTAGGCCGAGGATGCTCTCCAGGCCCGCGCGGTACATCCAGCCCGCGGAGCCCGTGTACCACGTCCACCCGCCGCGCCCGGCGTGGGCCGGGTGAGCGTAGACGTCTCCGGCGGTGACGTACGGCTCGGCTTTGTAGCGCTCGACGTCCGCGGCGCTCCGCGTGTGGTTGATGGGGTTCAGCAGGTGGAACAGCTCCACCGCCTCGTCCCCGTTGCCGAGCCGGGCCACCGCCATGACCGTCCACACCGCGGCGTGCGTGTACTGGCCGCCGTTCTCCCTCACCCCGGGCGGGTATCCCTTGACGTAACCGGGGTCTTGCGCCGACTGGTCGAAGGGGGGAGTGAGCACCAGCACGACCCGGGCTGCGCGCCGCACAAGGTGGGTGCGGACGGCGTCCATGGCCCGCTCGGCGT
>WNFD01000218.1_pt1 | contig 70316 bp, 61 predicted proteins | sample 5400491 | NCBI WGS metagenome assembly WNFD01 (sample SAMN13153343, study PRJNA577476) | soil metagenome | isolation source: 120 cm saprolite under Douglas fir tree site 2 hole 2 replicate 2 | place: USA:California | collected 2015-04-18 | reverse complement strand
TTCTTCCACCACAGCTTCTCGAAGGGGCGCAAGGCCCTCTTCATGCTCAAGCCCGACCTCCTCATCCCCGACGAGGACGTGACGATGGACATGATCAAGCGCGCCCTCGTCATCGCGGGCAACCCCAAGCGCGTGGTCGAGCAGCTGGTGGCCCTGCGCGAGGAGACGGGCCCCTTCGGCACCCTGCTGATGGGCGGGCACGACTGGGATCAGCCCGCGCTGTGGCGCCGCTCGATGGAGCTCCTGGCCACCCAGGTGATGCCGGAGCTCTCGAGGCACGCGGGGGCGCTCGGGTCGTGAAGGTCGCGACCTGGCGGGGCGGCAGCCGCTTCACCCTCGACGAGGCGCCCGAGCCGGCGGCGGGGCCGGGGCAGGTGGTGGTGGACGTGGCCGCCGCCGGCATCTGCGGCACCGACGTGCACGCGACCCAGGGCCTCTTCCCGTGGACGCCGCCCATGGTGCTGGGGCACGAGTACTCGGGTGTGGTGCGCGAGGTCGGCCGGGGCGTCAACCGACGACTCATCGGACGGGCAGTCGCCTGCGAGCCGAGCTTCGGGTGCGGCACCTGCCTGCACTGCAAGAACCTCCGTATCAGCCAGTGCGCGAAGGCCACGCGGGTGGGTGGCTTCGCCGAGCGCGCGGCGCTGCCGCTCGCCTGCGTGCACCCGCTGCCGCGCGGGCTCGATCCGGTCACCGCCGCGCTGGCCGAGCCGGCCGCCTGTTGCCTTTCCGGGCTCGAGATGTTCAAGATGCCGCGCAACGCCACGGTGGTCGTGATGGGCGGTGGAATCATGGGCCTTCTCACCATGGCGCTGGCGCGGCGCCGGGGCGCCGGGCGCCTCGTGCTCTCCGATCCGCTCGAGGAACGGCGGGAGCTAGCCCGCAAGCTCGGCGCGCGCGTGGTGGTGGATCCCACCCGCGAGAGCCTGCACGAGCGCGTGATGGCGCTGACCGACGGGCGCGGGGCCGAGGTGGTCTGCGAGGCGGTGGGCAAGCCGGAGCTGGTTGCCGAGGCCTTCGCCATGGTGAAGCCCACCGGCGTGTTGCAGCTCGTCGGGGTCAATCCCAAGGGTAGCCGCATGCCGATGGATCTCTTCGACGTGCACTTCCGCGAGGTCAGGATCCACGGCGCCTACGGGCGCGGGACAGCCTTCCGGCGCGCGCTCGCGCTGCTGCCGAAGCTGGGCGTGAAGCGGCTGATCGGCGCGAAGTTCCCGCTCGCGCGCATCGAAGAGGCCTTCGCCCACGCCACCGCCGGCCGCGGGGCGAAGACGGTCATCACGCCGGACCGAATCTAGCAGCCGGGCATCGGCATATCGACAGGATCTACCCGTTTGAACGTCTTCCCGCGAGTAGCCTTCTCCCAGGCTAGGGTAGCTCGCAGACCGCACGCCGGAGATTCAGTCGTCCCTGCGCGATGCACGGCAGGTAAGGGGACGGGTCAGCTGTCGCGATGAGATGACTCCTGATCTGGCTCGGGGTCATCGCCGGCCGCAGGGCCTTCAGGAGCGCCGCCGCTCCCGATACGTGGGCCGCCGAAGCGGACGTGCCGGTGTAGTTCCGGTAGAGCGGGGTGCCGAGGTAGTAGTGGGTGCTCAGGTTGCGGTCGCCCGGCGCTCCAATATGCACGGTGCCCGCGCCGTAGTTCGAGAATCCTGGCTTGTCGTCGAGCGCGTTCGGCGGCGTTACGAGCGGACGTCTCGACGCCATGACCGAGATGACATTCGGCAGCGCGAAGGATGCCGGCCACACCGGCAGCTGGTCATTGTTCGTGCCTTCGTTGCCGGCCGCGGCAACGAAGACCACGCCGCGGTTCCTGGCGTGCTTGACCGCGTTGAACAGGGTCTGGTTGAACATCCCGACGTGCCAGCTCGCGTTGATGACGTCGGCGTGGTGCTGTACCGCAAAGACGATCGCGTGGGCGGCATAGGCGGCGTTCAACGGCGTCCAGGGATCGTAAAACTTCAGCGCCATGATTCCCACCGGCACGGGGCCGCACACACCGGCCACACCGATCAGGTTGTTCGCGACCGCGGCGATCGTGCCGCTCAGGAATGTTCCGTGGCCATCTTCGTCCTCGATGTTCAGGTCGGTCGTGGACCCCATGATGCGCCGGCTCCGGGCATCCACGCGCCCCACGAGATCGGGATGCGCGGCCGCGATACCCGAGTCGATCACCGCGACCGTGACCGCCGCGGGCGGGCCGGCGCAGCCCCAGGCTGCCTCGGCGGAGATTCGCCCCAGCGCCCACTGTTCCTCGTAACGGGGGTCGTTAGGCGTGGCGCAAGCACTCAGTGCTGCGTTCCACTCGAGATCGATCCCGGACTGCCGGTTCAAGTCTTCGACGATGTGGACGGGCGCCGCCTCGCTGAGCTGGTAGAGGCCAACAAGCGCGTGATCGTCACCGTCACCCAGGGTCCACTCCACGATCTTCTTCGGCTCGTATGGCTGAAGGCGCTCCAGGACAAGCTCCAGCCCATCCGGCCGGCCCTCGTGGACTGTCACGACTAGCTGGAGGGCGATATCGGCGGATGTCATCTGCTCATCCCTCCGTCGCGGCTTGTGCGATGAGCTGCTGGAACGGAGTCGGCGGCGGCGGCGGTCCGGAAGTTGGTGGGGGCGGATTGAGCAAGAGGAACAGAGCGTTCGCGACCTTGACACCCGCCGTGATGTCGATCGGGTAATGAAGTCCCGCGATGACCCGATTCTCACCGATCCGAGCGGCCAGATAGTCGAGCAGCGTCTGACGCTGCGGACCGGGCCACGCCGCTTGCAGGCAGAGCGTTATCAGGCGGGCTTGGAGCGCATGCCCGGCCGGAAAGGAGGGGGTTACCGGAGGATCGATCATCGGTACGATGGCAGGGCACAGCTGGGAGGGCCGCGGTAGCATGAAGTGGCCCTTAAGTTTCATGGTCACGTGCTCGCCGATCCTTCGTGCCGCCCTGATCAACAGGTTTGTGCTGGGATGGCGCGCGGGGTCGATCATCAGCATCCCGAGGTAATAACTGATGGCGCCTTCCGCGTCATGCTGGTGGATGATCTCCAGGAATCGATCATCGCGATCCGGAGACATGTTGAGAATCGCGACGAGCTCATTCTGGAGGGAGAAGGGCGGGACGCCGACGGGGGTGAGCATGGCGGCGAACCATCCGGGATTACTCAGGATGAAAGCATCGAGGTAGATGTAAGAGTGCAGGTCCGCGTCCCAGTTCTGGGGAAATTGAGGCCGGGGCACCGGCTCGAGCGGTGGTATTGGGGTCGGAATCAGCTTCCGGTAGTCGGCCGTGTTGAAGCGGATCCGCGTCGGAGTGCCGGTGGATTCGGCAATCCCGGCAAACCCCATGTTCATATTCATGTTCATGTTCATGTTGCTGATTCCTGACCCGCTCATGCTCCCTCTCCTTCCCGGTGATACTGCGTGACCTTCCCATCCGGAAGTCCCGCTATTCGAACGTTCACCGCAAGCGACGTGTCGTCGGGGAACTGGATACGGCTCGCTCAGCCAGGAAGCCCGGCGGTACGGAAATGGCTGGCCAGCGCTTCTCGGCGTCCGGGATCCTTGTACGCGTAGGTCCGGCAGAAAGAGCCGACGCGGAAGGTCGGCTCCTGCTGAAGGAGAGTCTGTGCCACTGCTTTCGCTTCATCGATCCGTCCGGCGGCGGACAGGCTCGCGATGAAGATCCGCAGCATAGCGGTATAGCGGGGATTCTGCAAGATGGCCCGGCGCCCGCAGTTGGCGGCCTCCTCGTACTCACCGCCGGTGTAGAGCGCAAGGGCCAGCGCGGTATGTTGTATGAAAAGGTGTGGATCGAAGGGCGACAGACGAATGGCCTGTTCCGCGCGCCGTCTGGCCTCCGCGGCGTCGCCCACGTAGCTGTAGGCCGGGCTGCTCCTGCGCCACGCCTCGGACGAGTTCGGGCTCGCCGCGAGCGCGCGGTCGAACAGGGCGAATGCGCTTTCATAGTCCCGGAAGAGGAGCGCGCGCAGATGGCCACAAAGCGCGAGCGCCCGCGCGTCGAAGGGATCGCGTTCGAGAGCCGCGGCGGCCAGGCGCGCCACTTCCTCGTTGTCCCGTGCGCGGTCGTCCGACCAGCCCTGGCCGACCCGGATGCTGTGCCAGTTCGCGGACAGGGCATACGGGGTTGCGTAAGCGGGGTCGAGGTCGATTGCGCGCTCAAACATCTCCCGCGCGCGCTCGAACTCGTCACGCCGGAGCTGGTACATGAGGTCAAGGCCTCGGAGCACGAAGTCGTAGGCGTCCAGGCTGTCGGGACGCTTGCGCAACGCGCGACGCAGCTCCGCCTGGCGGACGTGAGGGGCGAGGGTTGTCACGATCCGCTCGGACAGGCGGTCCTGCAGCGCGAACACGTCATCCACCGTTCCGTCGATGCTGTCCGTCCACAGCACTGCCCCGGTCTCCGTGTCGCACAGCTCGGCGCCGGTGCGAATCTTCTTGGCCATCTGGCGCACGGTGCCGGACAGCACGTACTGGACGTCGAGCTGCCGTCCCACCGATCGCACATCGGGACTCGTGCCGCGGAAGACAAGGGTGGACGAGCGCGAGATGACGAAGAGATCAGGGAGGGCGGCCAGGGCGCCCACGATGTCTTCAACGATCCCGTCGGCGAAGTAGCTGCGAGGGGCACGAATGTCGTATTCGCGAAACGGGAGCACCGCGATGGAGGGCCGGTGTGCCGTCGGACCCGGGCGCGATGCTGCGACAACCCGCGCGGGCGCCCGATGGGTTTCGCGTGGGCCTTGACCCGGCGCGACACGCGCCGTCGGTGACGTCTGCGCCGACGGCGTGCCCGGGCGCTCCTGGACGACTACACGGTACACGCGGACCGGCTTGGCGATGTTCTTGACCGTATGCTCGCCGAGCGGCTCGTACCGATACGGCAGCTTGTTTTCGACCTGGTCGTACGCGGTACCGGAGATGGTGATACCGCCGGCCTCGGCCAACGACTCGAGGCGGGCGGCGATGTTGATGGCGTCGCCATAGATCCGGTCATCTTCGACGAGGACGTCGCCGACATTCACACCGATGCGGAACTCGAGTCGACGTCCTTCGGAGAACTGGGCGTTGCGTTCACCGAGCGAGAGCTGGATCTCCACCGCGCATTCCACGGCGTCCGCCACGCTGGCGAACTCGGCTAGCAGGTTGTCGCCTGGACTGTCGACGACCCGGCCCCGAAAGCGCGTGATGGCGTCCCGCATCGCTGCGCGGTGTGAGGTCAAAGTCCGGATGGTGCCGACCTCGTCCTCGCCCATCAGGCGGCTGTAGCCCTTGGCGTCGGCCGACAGGATGCCGGCGAGACGGCGCGTTCTGGTCAACGGGAGGATCTCCAGCTTGCTAACCGGGACCTCAATATGGGTTCCTGACCTGTGAGGGTTGTGGCCCGAGGGTAGGCGCCTCCCAGGGCCGTGTCAATGTGCCGTCACCCTCATAAATCGTGAGACGGATGGATCAAGGGTGTACAGGGCGCGCCCGCGGTCATGTCCATCGGAAATGCGCGCGCTCCGCCGAGCCTGCGCGGATGGTACCATCGCGCTTGATGTGTGGGCATCTGGCGGGCACAGTCTGGCCCATGACCTCGACCGCCGCCGGTCTCACCATCGACCTTCTCCTCGAGGTCAAGGCCGCCTTCAACCGCGGCAGCGTGGACCGGACGCTGAGCTTCCGACACCTCCAAGCCTCTCGTATCAGGAGGGTACAATGGACATCGAGCACGACCCCGATGTTCGGATCGAGCATGATGGCGACAGCGTCCGGCAAGTCTTCCATCTCGCGCGACCGTACACGCACAGCGCCGCGACGTCCGCCTCGCACCTGGCCGCGCTCTACCTCCACCAGCACGCGGGGCTATTCGATCTGGACCCTTCCTCCCTCCCCTCGGTCAACGGGATGCCGGCTCGCTCCTTCGCGGCGGCGCTGGCCGCGTTCCTGCGGGGCAGTCCGCTGCTCGGCCGACTGTTCTGGCCCTGGATGGCGAGTGGCATCCAGCTCGCCTTGGAGCCCAGACTCGTAACCGTCCGGCCCGGGGAGTCGACCGCGGTTATCTTCCCGCAGGTGCAGCGTGTGCACTTCGCCGGGTGGGGACTCGTCGACCTTGCGGTATGGGGCGCGGGGATCCGCCTCATGGTCGCCCTCTCGCCCCTGCGTCTGACCGTCGCATACTCGACCCTTCGGCGTGCGTTGCCGAGCGTGGTCCGCTCGGCCCGTTTTCCCACCACGGTGGAGGCGGCGGCCCGGGCGTTCGACATCCCCCTGGATACGGTGGAGGGGCTGTTCGCCTACGGCAGCCGCCCGTCGGACGACACTCTGGATCGCTCGCCGGATCTCGCCTCGGTGCTCGTCTACGGACGGCTGGACGACCCGAAGCTGGGCAGAGCCAATCGGGGCCGGCTGTTGCCTTACCGCGAGTACCTGGCCCTCCTGTCGGGTGCCGTTGTCCGGAGAGACGTACTCGCCTCCCATGCCGTCGGATTGGCCTTCAGGGTCGATCCGCGCAGCAAGACCGCGAGGCCGGAGCCCGGCCCCTACCGCCCCGAGTCGGACCTGGATCCGCATCGTGATGCCCTCGCTCTGCGGAGCCTCACCCCGCCTGTGCTCGGCGCCCAGCAGGAGCTGCGGGGATCCCGGGTGTACGTGGCCCGCGACAATCCGCTCGGTATCGAGCCTCCGAAGGAGCCGCTGGCCGCCAACTTCAACTATTCGTCGAGGTTGAGGTCGAACCATTTCGCGGCGGTAAGCGCATACCACCACTGCGATGCGGCCTTCCGGATGGTCGAGGCTCTCGCGTTTCCGCTGGCTGACTATTTCGCGGCCAACGTCGCGGCGAAGCAGTTCCCGATCCGGGTCGTGCACCGGGCTCCGATCCGCCCCGGCTCGGCGGTGTTCGACGGTCGGACCATTAATGCGCAGGTGCTGGGTGACCGCGTGCCGAATGTGGTGGGTGAGATTCGCTTTGCCTTGGGGGACCTCTCGGACACGGTGACGGGCCCCCTGGGAATCGCGGCCGACGTCCGGTTCGCCTGGCACGAGTTCAGTCACGCTCTGCTGATCGCGGCGACCGGCCAGCCGGAGTTCGTCTTCGCGCACAGCGCCGGTGACGCGCTGGCCGCAATCATCTGCGACCTGGACTCGCGCATCGGCGAGCTGGCCCCGGCGTCGCGGGGTGTCACCTTCCCCTGGGTGGAGGCGCTGCGCCGTCACGACCGGGCCGTCACGGATGGATGGGGCTGGCACGGCTCCCTCTACCCACCACGGGACAGCATCCGGGATCCCGCCGCCTATCGGGCCGAGCAGATCCTGTCATCAACACTGTTCCGCCTTTACCGGGCGCTGGGGGGAGACGCGGTGCGGGGCGGCAATGCGCCGGACCTCGTCGCCCGCCGCGCCGCCGCGGCCTATGCGGTGTATTTGATCGTTGCGGCGATCAAGGCCCTGGGGCCGGTCGCCATGGTCCCGGCACTCGACGCCTACGCGCTGGCCGGCCAGATGATGGACGCTGACATCGCGACCACTGTTCTATTCCCGGACCGTCACCTGTTCCGCCCATTCAGGGCGCGGCCGCGGCGTGGTGGCGCGGTGCACAAGGTGGTGCGCTGGGCCTTCGAGCGTCAGGGCCTGTACGCCCCCGGGAGCGGCCCACGCCTCTGGGACGCTCCCGGGGCCCCGCCACCGCAGGACGTTTACATCGAAGACCGACAAGCACGCCGGGGCCAGTACGACTACACGACTAGCTGGGACACGCAGCACCCCGATGTACGGGTCGCGGCGCTGCCCAGTCCCGGCGCCCCGGACGCTCCGCCCAAACGCAACACGCAAAGCCACGGATTCGTCCGTGTCCACAACCGGGGGACCGATCCGGCCCCGCCGGCCGCGACGGTCAGGGTGTTCGTCGCCCGTGCGCCTGGGGCGGCTCCACCGCACTGGCGCCTGGCGCCCGATCCCTTGAACCGATGGACCGAGCTGGTCGCCGGCTCCGGCGCGACGACGACCGCGGTCGTGCCGCCAGGCCCCCCGGAGACGACGTTCGTCGATTTCGGCCCCTTCGCGTGGCGCCCGGTCCTAGCCGGGCCCCACGCGCTGCTCGCATTCGTCGACGCGCCGGGAGATCGCTGCAACGCGCTCGCTTCGACGCTGGCGTGCGCGACCGGCCCGACCCCGATCGCGCACCTGGTGCCGTTCGACAACAATAGCGGGTACCGCCGCGTCATCGTCTCACCCTGAAATCACCATTCGCCCTTGGCGTCCGTGACCAGGGTCTTGAATAGAGTCCCAGGCTGGTTAAGCAGCTTGAAACACTCCTCCGCAAGATACTTGCCGCCGTCCGAGTCGGACTTGTAGTGGAAGCCCCCGCGCTCGCGGTTGAAGGCCACGCGCTGCGCCAGCCAGTCCAGGGCCGGCCGGTAGGGATCCGGGCCGGCCGCGGGTACGGGCAGCGCCTCCTTGAGACACATGGTCATCAGCCAGGCCTGAGTGGAGTGGCCGCTCGGAAAGGCGGGATGGGAAGGTGGGCCGAACGGCAGACACAACCCCGGACAGAGCGCGGAGGGGCGCGGACGCTTGAACTGGTACTTGAAGTGCATCACCGCCAGCTCGCCCACTCGCAGCGCGACGTGAAGTAGGACGAGGTTCCAGAACTTCGTCTTGCGATCGAGCCCGAGCATCGACACCCAGTACTCGGGAGCGCTGTCGTTCTGGGCCACGATCTCCGTCAAATAGCGCTCGCGGTGGTCCTGCATAAGGATCTGGAGATCCTTGATCTCGTTCCCGACGAACGTCTTGAATCCGGCTTTCGGCGCCCGCCAGTCGAGGATGTGCTGGTACTCGAGAGGAAGGGGCGGGGGCCCGGCCGGGGGAAAGATATTCGGCCAGTCCGTGCAAGCGAAGGCGCGCAGGTACCTCACCGCGAGCAGGCTTGGATCCCACTTCTCGACGGCGTAGTCAGCCCCCGGAGGATCGAGGATCAGGTCGGGAAAGCTCGCCGGCGCGCCGGGCGCGAGCGTGAACTGGAGCGTGAGCGGGTGCAGGCCCAGCTCGGGCGGCGTGCCGCCCAGGGCCATGCCCATGCCCATCCCCATCCCCATGCCCATGCCCATCCCCATGCCCATGCCCATCCCCATGCCCATGGCGGTCCCTCCGGTTGGTTCGGTGATCTCTGGTTAAACGCGCGGCTGGCCTTACTGCGGTAACCCTACTGTGGAAGCCCGGCCGCGAGCAGTTCGCGCCGCAGCTTCTCCTTTCGGGCCGGATCGCTGATGGGATAGCGCGAGATGAACGGATCCACGCGGAACTGAGGCGCGATCGCCAGCATCTGGTTCGAGATCTCGCGCGCCTGGTCGATCTGCCCCACCGCCACCAGGCTGGCGATCAGCGGTCGCATGTTGGCCGTGAGGCGGGGACTCATGGCCAGCGTGCGGCGACCCCAACGGATCGCCTCCTCGTAAGTGGCGTTGATGTAGTGCGCGAGGGTGAGGGCCGTCTGGTAGAACGACGCGTGCGGGTCCAGGGGCGACAGCCGCAGGCCATGCTCTGCGCGCTTGATGGCCGTGGGGCCGTCGCCTAGGTACGAATAGGTGGGGCTCGACAGACTCCATGCGATCGCGGAGTTGGGGCACCCTGTAGTGGCGCGGTCGAAGGCCTCGATCGCCCGCTGGAAATTTCCGAAGAGGAAGGACTGCACGTGCCCGAAGATGGCGAGAGCCACCGGGTTGGTCCCGCTGCGGTCCAGCGCGAGCGACGCGTAGCGCGCCGCCTCGGCGCTGTCCTTCGCCAAGTCCTCGTCGGCCGAGTAGCCCTGGCCGATGCGCACGATGTACCACTTGGCGAGCAGGGCCCAGGGCAGCGCATACTGAGGATCACGCTCCGTCGCCTGCAGGAGTAGCGCGCGGGCGGCATCCATGTCCTTCGTATCGTAGCGATACAGGAGGTGCATCGCCTGCAGCACCAGCTCGTAGGCGTCTCGGCTGTCGGGCGGCTTGCGCAGGGCGCGTTGCAGGGCGGAGCTGTGTAGCTGCGGGAGGAGAGAACGGGCGATCTTGGAGGCAACGGTGTCGTGCAGGACGAAGAGCTCACTGTTTGCCACATCGTAGCGGTCCGTCCACAGAACACGGCGCGACTCGACCTCACTCAGCTCGGCTGTCACGCGCACGCGGTTCGCGGCGCGCGTAAAACTGCCGGTCACGAGGTACCGGACGCCGAGCTGCCGGCCGAACACCGCGGCGTCGCGCTTCCCCTCGGCAAACCCGACCGTCGAGCTGCTGGCGATCACGAACAGGTCCTCAAGACCGGCAAGCGACGCCACCACGTCGTGCACCATACCTTCGGCGAGGTAGCGGTCGGCGTCCTTCCTGGTCAACATGCGGAACGGGAGCACGGCGATGGACGGCTGGTGGGGCGTGGAGGGCAGGGAGGCGGCCGCTTCCTCCAAGAAGGAGTCTGTCGAGGGCGGGTGCCCCACGCGCTCGAAAACAACGCGGTACACGCGCACGGGCCGGGCGATATTCTTGACGACCTGCTCGCCGAGCGGCTCGTACTCGAGGGGAAGCTTGTTCTCGATCTGATCGTAGGCCGCACCGGACACGCAGATCCCACCGGGCTCGGCCAGGCCCTCCATCCGGGCCGCGATATTCACCCCGTCCCCGTAGAGTCGATCACCCTCGACGATCACGTCGCCGAGGCTGATCCCGACCCGGAATTCCATCCGGCGCGCCTCCGGCAGCTTGGCGTTCCGGGCCCAGAGATCCTGCTGGATTTCGACCGCGGACTGAACGGCGTCCACGACGCTGCCGAACTCGGCGAGCAGATTGTCGCCGGACGCATCTACGACGCGACCGTGGTGCCGTTGAACGAGATCGCCAATGACTCCGCGGTAACGCGTTAGGGTCCGAACCGTGGCGGCCTCATCCTCGCCCATCAGCCGCGAGTAACCCTTGACATCGGCGCTCATGAGCGCGGCTAGCCGACGGCTTGCGGGACCTGATGACGTCAAGCGGGGCCTCGCTGCTGTCCGGTCGCCTTAGGACTGTGGCCCTGCGGAACTGGCATGCGCTCGCCGGCCAGCGCGGGCGCGGGGCGGGAACAGCCTTCTCATCGAACTGCTCCTCTGGTAGATCCGGTCCAGGACCATCTCCCAGCCACTGAGAACCGCCGGGCAATGCGTCACCGGAAATCTCAGCAGGGAGGATAGCACAGGGCACTGTACATGTGCCTCTCCGGGCAGGCCGCGGCGCCCAACACAACGCTTCGGAGCGGCGAACCTGTTTCGGTCGGCCCACCCATCGCTTGGCAGGGCTGCGTGTCTTAGTCGCAACGTGTCCCTGCGGCCGAGTGGTCCTCAACGTCCCGAGTACCATGGGAAGAGTGGAAGTCGGCGTCCACGCCGAACTCGGCCGCGAGATCGAACACGATGTCGATGTGCCGGTGCGCGTCGGTGTCGTTATACGGCACGCTGGGATCCACCTCCGCGTGGCTCCGCATCGCGGTGGTGCCCTGGCGCACTACCAGGTCCAGCACGCGGCGCGCCCGCGCCTGGATGTCCTCGCGGGTGAACCCGCGCTTGGCCTCGCCGGTCACGCGGAGGCCTCGGCCAGCGAGCCTTCCCGGCCCGGTGCGCGCTCGCTCAGCAGCGCCTTGTCGAGATGGATGTGGGCGTCCACGAGCCCGGGTGTCACCGCCCGGCCCTCGCAGCGGATCTCGCGCGCGGCCGCGCGCCCCGCGAGCGCGCCGATCTCGTCGATACGGCCGGCGCGGCAGTCGACATCGGCTACGCGCCCGTCCGGGAGCCGGCACTCCCGAAGCAGCAGGTCGAGCGCCACGGTCATCGCGCGGCCCCGAGGGCGGAGCAATCGACCGCGGTCGTCTCCTCCCGCGACAGGACGAGGGACGTCGCGTGGAATCGACGACCATCGCCCCGTCCGGCCCGAGCGCGCGGAGCCTCGAGACGTTGTCGCCGGTCGCGGCGACCGGGGCGAGGAGAAGGCCATGGTCGGGGAGGCCTTCGCCCTGGTGAAGCCTACCGGCGTGCTGCAGCTGGTCGGGGTCAACCCCAAGGGCAGTCGCATGCCGATGGATCTCTTCGACATCCACTTCCGCGAGATCCGCATCCACGGCGCCTACGGCCGCGGGACCGCCTTCCGCCGGGCCCTCGCGCTGCTGCCGAAGCTCGGCGTGAAGCGCCTGATCGGCGCGCGATTCCCCCTCGCGCGCATCGAGGAAGCCTTCGCGCACGCCGCGGCCGGGCGCGGCGCGAAGACCGTCATCACGCCCGCGTAGCCCGCACCTCGCGCACCGCCAGGTTGTTGTCGAAGGGCACGAGGTCCATCCAGTCCACCTGGGTGCCGGCGGGCAGGTCCTGGGTCACCGCCCGGTCCTCCGCGCTCTCGACCACCACCAGGATCGCCTGCTTCCCGGCCGTGGTCGGCGTCCACGGGAAGGGGCCGACGATGACCCCCGCGGCCGGCGCGGCCGCGATCGTAGTCGGCATGGCGCCGGGTGGAGCGGGCAGCTCCGCCCAGTCCGCCGCCCACCCGCGCGGGCTGCCCGGCGCGCTGCTGAACGCCTTCACCGTGACCGGCCCGGAAGCGATCGCGCCGCGGTTCCGGACCCGCGCGAAGACGAATGCGGGCGTGCTCACGGTGACCTGCCCCTCGTGGTCGGCGGGCGTGCCGGGAGCGGCCACCGTTCTCACCCACACGTCGGGAGCGTCGCCGTGGCGCTCCTTCCAGAGGGTCTCACCGAACACGTCCTGACCGCTCACCGACCCGTAGCCGCCAGCGCGGCCGTCGTCCACGTAGACATCCACCGGGGGCCGCGCGTAGCCCGGGACCGACCGCCGGCTGAACGTGTCGTCGATCACCTTCTGGTGCAGCAGGTCCGGATAGCGCCAGCCGCCGAGACTTGCGTCGGCCTCTCCGATCGCCACGGCCATCTGGGTGACGGAGGTGTTCTCCTTCGGGACGCCTCCGTTGGCGACGAGGTGGAGGCGGATGGTGAGATCGCGGGCCGCCGTGCGGCGGGCCACGCGGCTCGAATCGCCGCCGAGCTTCCGGTAGAGCTCGAACATCGTCGAGCACCAGACCTCGCCTTTCTGGTAGCCGCCGAGAAGCTCGAAGGCCGGGCCGGACAGCGCCAGCGGGCTGTCGTAGCGGCGGCCCGCCCAGAACGCGTCATTGGCATTGCCGTCCCACGAGAACATGTGCCCCCGGGTCGCCGCCGGGTTCGCGTGCTTGTCGTCGTAGTAGACGGCGGCCAGGAAGTCGCAGAAGCCCTCCGAGACGCCGCTGGAGAAGTTCCCGTTCGCGGAGCCCGATTTCGCGGCGTCCTGCAGGAAGTGGCCGTACTCGTGGAGGACGATCATCGCGTCCGAGGCGTCGTCGACGCCGCCCTCACCGAAGGAGAGGCCGTTCGCGCCGCCGGTGGAGCCGTCGGCGCCGTTCTCGCCCTGCGGGTCCGCCCGCACGGACGAGCTACCCATGTCGGGGAGGCCGAGCTCGGTCTGGACGTACTGCTGGAACCGGTCGATGTGGAAGTACGCCATGACGTCGAGAAAGCTCCGGCTCTTGGCGCTGAAGACGAAGTGGCCGGTCGGGCTGGTCGGCTCGACGAGCTTCGGTTTCACGAAGTCTTCCATGTGCACCCAGGCGCCGTCGAGGCGGAGGCGGCCGTCGGCGGGCGCGGGATCGAGCCGCTCCAGCTCCACGCGGACCCGGTGGGCGTTGAGCGTGGCCGCCGGGGCCGTCGAGGAGAGGGTCAGGTCGCCGCTGCTCACGATCGGATTCGGATCGAAGACCGATCCCTTGCCCCGCGCGTAGGCCACGAGGTCCCGGACCTCGATCAGCCGCCCGGTCGTCGCGTCGATCAGCACTCGCCAGCGGCCCCTCGGCTGCTCGGTGCTGAGCCGGACGTCCCAGGCCAGGACGTGCTCGCCCGGCCGGGGCCGGCGTCCGCGGCCCCGGGCCAGCGCGTCGCGGACCCGCCGGAGGAACCGCGCGCGCGCTCCCGCGGGGCGCCGGCTGGGCTTCGGCGGCTTCTTCTCCACCGGCTCGTAACGGTGCACGATCAGCACCGGACGGCCGATGTCTCGGTGACGGTACGGCGTGGCGAGTCGGGCGACCTGCTCCCGGGCTTGCGCGGGCCCGATCCGGGCCTGGGCCGGATCGAGGGTGTCCGGGATATCGTAGTGGTACTGGTTGTACCCGGACAGCGCCCGCCCGTCCGCGGTGACGTTCACGATGATCTCGCTCACGTCGACCAGCAGGCCCTTGAACTCCTGGGTCAGGCGCACCGACCAGCCGTGGGGCCGCTCGACGAGCGCGGCATCGCGCAGATCGGGGAGCGTCGAGGGCCACCGGAAGACCTCGGCGCTCTGCCGCAGGAGCTGGCGGGCCACCTCCCGGGGAGCGAACGGCGGGCGCACCACCGGCGCAGCGGTCGGGTCGAACCAGCTCCGCGGGGCGCCGTTGGCCGGGTCGACGAGGACCCGCCCGAGGCGCCCGATCGGGCGCTTCGGGTCTACCGCTTCCGTCGCGCCGCGCCCTTCGACTTCTTGGACTTTGCCGGCTTCTTCTTCTTGGCTGTCTTCTTCGCCGGCGCCGCCGCGCCGCCTCCGCCCCCGAGGTTGAGCTGGATGCCCGCGTTGTTCTTCCCGGGGAGCAGGCTGATGCCGAACACGTAGTTGTCGGTGGCGAACGTGTGGTTCGCGTGGGTGAACGCCACCGTGACGAGCTGGAAGCCGTTGGGATGCGCCGCGAACGGACTGAGGCGGAGCTTCGTCTTGAACTTGGCCCCGAACTGCGGATCGTAGTCGGCCAGGAAGGTCGCCCACCGCTCGTCCGATCCCTTGCCGAGCGTCGCGGTCAGATCCTGCGCGATGGGGTCGTCGGCGGGCTGGACGTGGAGCGGCAGCAGCCCGTTGGGCCCGGGCTTGAAGCGCACCTCGAACAGCTCGACGGTCTGGGTCTGCTTGACGCGCAGACCCAGCTTGAGCTGGATCGCCTGAGCCGGCAGCGGGGTCTGGGCGTCGACGTCGCTCTCCTTCTCGATCTTGACGTTGCCCGGATTGCTGGGATCGGCGGGGTACTGCAGGCTCTTCTTCTTGATGACGAGCTTGTGCTGGCCGCCTGGCCTGTTCCCTGACATGGCGTGCGCCCTCCTTCGGTTCGAAGTGGTCGCGAATCTACCCGGGGGACGCTAGCACGCGGGACGACGGCACCGCAAGACGGCTCGGCTCAGCCCCCGGCGAGGTCCGGGGCCAGCACCGATTCGCCTGGAGCGGGCGCATCTCCAGCTCGAGCCCCCGGGCGAGGGCCTGGCGGTAGCTGGCCTGCGCTTCCTCGGCGAGCGGGGCGGGCTGGCTCGCCTCCGCCTCGCCCAGGAGCCGCAACGCCCAGGCTTCCGATCCGCGGCTCTTGATGTAGCGGGTCAGCTCGACGGCCCGCCGGGCCAGCGGCAGCGCGTCCTCCACCCGTCCGGCGGCCAGGTGGATCTCGGCGAGCACGCCCGTCCGCAGCCAGTGGCCGAGGGGATCACCCATGGCCACCGCCACGTCCACCGCCTCGTCGACCAGCTTCCGCGCGTCGGCGATCCGGCCGGACTGGGCGTAGGCCGAGCAGAGCGGCGTGACCACGTTCAGGAGCGGCGCGCGGATGTCCGCGCTCCGGCAGAGCGAGAGCGCGCTCTCGAGCTCGGCCACCGCGCGCGAGAGATCGCCCTGGCGCAGGTGGAGCGCGCCCAGGCCGAATCGGCTGAAGACGATGCTGTAGGGATGCTCGGCCGCCTCCGCCATCCGGGCGTTCTCCTGCCCGATCGCGAGGCCGTCGTCGAACTCGCCCAGCTCGGCCAGGCTCCACACGAGCACGGTGCGGGAATAGACCGCGGGCAGGACCGCCATGCCGTAGCGCTCCCGGACGAGGTCGCCGCGCAGGAGGGTCACGTTGCGCCGCGCCAGCTCCACCGCCGCGCGGTAGTCGCCCTGCCCGTAGCGCGCGAGGCCGAGGAACGTATGGGCCAGGACCTGCACCTCGACGTCGCTCACGTCGCCCGCGATGGCGACGGCGCGCTGTCCGTACTCGATGGCCCGCCGGAGCTCGAGCATCACGGTGTAGAAGTTCGTCAGGAAGGCGGCCACCAGTCCCTGCCGGCGCCGGTCGCCCGCGGCCTCCGCGAGCCGCTCGGCTTCCTGCAGGTGGTCCTGCATCCGGGCGAACTCGGCTAGCGGGCTCAGCGAGGAGCGGAGGTCGAGGCGCAGGTCGATCGCCGCCCCCACCGAGTGCGGCGTCTCCGGGAGGTGCGTGAGCGCGGCGAGCGCGCGCTCGAACCACTCCACCGCCGCGCGATGGGCCGAGCGCGCGAAGGCGCGCGCGCCCGCCTGGCGGCAATAGGTCAGCGCCTTGTCCCAGACTTCGCCGCGGAGGGCGTGGTGCGCGAGGCGCTCGACCTGATCCGCGCGGGGCTCGGCGCCGAGCGCCTCCAGCGTCTCCACGATGCGCGCGTCGAGGGCGCGGCGCCGCTCCCGCAGCAGGCTGGCCGCGGCCACCTCGAAGGTCAGGGTGTGCTTGAAGGTGTACTCGGGCGCGGGGAACCGCGGCACCTCGTAGAGCAGCTCGGCGGACTGGAGCCGGCGCAGGGTGAGCCGCAGCTGGTCCTCGCTCAGGTCGCTGACCGCGGCGAGCAGGAGCAGGGGCACGTCCTTGCCGATGACCGCCGCGGCCTGCAGGAGCCGCTTCTCCCGCGCGGGGAGGCGGTCGATGCGGGCGGCCAGGACCGCGTGGATGGTGGCGGGCACCTGCGCGTCGCGGACGGGCCGTGCTGGCCGGTAGGCGCCGCGCTCCCCGGCGAGCGCGCCCGTCTCCACGAGATGCCAGACGCTCTCCTCGAGGAAGAACGGGTTCCCCTCCGTCCGCTCGATGAGCTGGGCTCGGAGCGCGTCGAGGGCGGGGTCGCCGCCGAGCAGGGTGTCCAGCAGCGCCTGGGCGAGCCCGGGGGCCAGCGGCTCCAGCGAGATCTGGGTGTAGTAGCTCTTGCTGGTCCAGTCGTGCTCGAACTCGGGCCGCGAGCTGACCAGGCACAGGATCCGCGCGGTGGGCAAGCTCTCGATCAACCGGTCCAGCAGGGCCTGCGACTCCGAATCGATCCAGTGCAGGTCCTCCAGCACGAGGCAGAGGGGCTGGGCCTGGCTCTCCCGCAGGAAGAGGCGCCTCAGGAACTCGAGGGTGCGTCGCCGCCGCTGGGTCGGATCGAGCGCGTCCCAGGCGTCGTCGGCGACCGGGGCGTCCAGGAGCGAGAGCACCACTGGGAGACCGGAGGCCAGCGCGTCGTCGAGCCCGCGGATCCGGGAGCCGACCTTGTCGAGCACCTTGACGTCGTCGTCACCTTCCTCGATCTGGAAGTAGTCCCGCAGGAGGGCGACGATCGGGAGGTAGGGCGTCGCCCGTCCGTAGGACACGGTCGCCGCCTCGATCACCCGCCACGGGGGCGGCAGGTGAGTGTGGATGAACTCGTGGACCAGGCGCGACTTCCCGACCCCGGGCTCGCCGATGACGCAGACGATCTGCCCGTGACCGGCGCCGGCGCGCTCCGTCGTGCGGCGGAGCATGGCGAGCTCGGTCCCGCGCCCGACGAAGCGGGTGAGCCCGCGCATCGCGGCGGCCTGGAGCCGGGAGCGGGCCTGGCCGGGCCCGATCAGCTCGAAGGCCTCGAGCGGGTCGGCGAGGCCCTTGACCAACAGGGGCCCCGTCGGCTGCACGATGACGTGGCCCTGCACGAGCTGCAGCGTCTCGCGGGTGAGCAGGGTGCCGCCCGGCTGCGCGAGCTGCTCCATCCGCGCGGCCAGGTGCGTGGTCTGGCCGACCGCGGAGTAGTCCATGTGCAGATCGCCGCCGATGGCACGCACCACGACCTCGCCCGAGTTGATCCCGACCCGGATCCGCACCGGTACCGCCAGGCCCGCGACCCCGGCCACGTAGCGCCGCACGGAGTCCTGCATGCGCAGCGCCGCGTAGCAGGCGCGGAGCGCGTGATCCTCGTGGGCCAGCGGCGCCCCGAAGAGAGCCATGATCCCGTCGCCGAGCACCTGGTTGACGGTGCCCTCGTAGTGGTGGACCGCCTCCATCAGGGACTCGAGGATCGGGTCGAGAATCTGCCGCGCTTCCTCCGGATCCCGGTCGGCCAGGAGCTCCAGCGAGCTCTTCATATCCGCGAAGAGCACGGTGACCTGCTTGCGCTCGCCCTCGAGCGACTCGCGCATGCTCAGCATGCGGTCGGCCAAGTGCCGGGGCGTGTAGGCGTGCGGCGAGGCGAAGCGGGAGCCCTCGGTCGGCCGCGCCCCGGTGGGCTCCGCGCACTCCGGACAGAAGCGGGCGGTCGGCGGCAGCGGACTGGCGCACCGGCGGCACGAGGGCGCCATCGACGCGCCGCATTCCGCGCAGAACTTCGCGTGAGGCTGGTTGTCCGCGTGACACTGGAGACACTGCATGTCGTGAGCCCTCGTCCCGGCGCCGCCGGGGACTAGGGCACCGTAGTATTTCCCGCGGCGGGGGTCAAGGATCGCGCCAGGGCTCCGCCACCGACCTGGCGTGCTCGATGGTCACCCGCCCGGCCTTGACCACCAGACGGCACGGGGCGAGGGCCGCCACCACGTCCTCGGCGCGCTCGGCCTCCCAGATCACCAGATCCGCCCGGCCGCCCACCGTCAGGCCGTGGTCGGGCAGGCGGAGGACGCGCGCCGGGTGCGCGGTGAGCGTGTCGAGCACCAGGCGCAGCTCCGGGTCCGCGCCCATGTGCGCGGCGACGCCCAGCAGGTAGCCCATCAGCGGCAGCCCCGCGGTCCCGAGCGGGGTGAAGGCGTTGCGCACGTTGTTGGTCGCCGCGGCCACCGTCACGCCCGCCGCGAGCAGCCGCTTGACGGGCGCGAGCCCCCGCCGGACGGTGCGCACGTCCTTGCGCCCCATCAGATAGAGATCGGTCGCGGGCAGCACGATGACCGCGACGCCCGCCTGCGCCAATACGCGGGCCAGCCGCTCCTGCTCGTCGGGCGGCAGCGCGGCCATCTCGCTCACGTGGCCCAGCGCCACCCGGCCCTGCCAGCCGCGCCGGACCGTCTCCTGCGCGATGTGCAGCGCGTGGAGATGCTGGGGCTCGTCGAAGAAGTCGGCGTGGAAGTCGACGTCCACCCCGAACTCGGCGGCCAGGTCGAACACGATGGCGATGTGCCGGTGCGCGTCGGTGTCGTTGTAGGGGACGCCGCCGACCAGATCCGCCCCCAGGCGGAGGGCCTCGCGCAGGAGCGCCTCGGTGCCGGGCATCTGGAGGATGCCCTCCTGGGCGAACGCGCAGAGCTGCAGGTCGATCGCGGGAGCGTACTCGCGCCGGAGCGGCAGGATCGCCTCGAAGCCCATGAGGCCGACGATCGGATCCACCTCCACGTGGCTCCGCATGGCGGTGGTGCCCTGGCGCACCGCCATGTCGAGCACGCGCCGGGCCCGGTCCCCGATGTCAGCTAGGGTGAAGCCGCGCTTGGCCGCGCCGGTGACCCGGATGGCCTCGGCCACCGTGCCCTCGCGGCTCGGGGCCCGCGCGCCGAGCAGGGCCTTGTCGAGGTGAATGTGGGCATCCACGAGTCCCGGCGTCACCGCCCGCCCCTCGCAGGCGATCTCGCGGCCCGCCGCCCGCCCGGCCAGCGCGCCGATCTCGGCGATGCGCCCCGCCCGACACCCGATATCGGCCACCCGCCCATCCGGCAGCCGACACTTGCGCAGCAGGAGATCGAACGGCGCGCTACTTCGGGGCGGAGATCCCGTAAGCCTTCAGCTTCCGGTAGAGATGGCTGCGCTCGATGCCGAGGCGCTCGGCGGTGCGGGTCATGTTCCACTCGTTGGACCGCAGCTCGCTCAGGATGAAGGCGCGCTCGAAGGCCTCGCGCGCCTCCTTGAGGGTACGCTCGCGCTGGCCGTCGTCGGCCGCCGGCTCCGCGTCCCGCGGGCGGAGCGGGGGCGGGAGGCTCTCGGGGCCGATCACGTCACGCGGGCTCATGATGACGAGCCGCTCGACCATGTTGCGCAGCTCGCGCACGTTGCCGGGCCAGTCGTACGACAGGAAGTAGGCGAGGGCCTCGACCGAGATGGTCTTGGGCCGCTTGCCGTTCTCCGCCGAGAAGACCGTGATGAAGTGGGCCACCAGCAGGGGCAGGTCCTCCTTGCGCTGGCGCAGCGGCGGCACCTCGATCGGGATGACATTCAAGCGGTAATAGAGGTCTTCCCGGAACGCGCCCGCGGTGATGCGCTCGGGCAGGTTCTGGTTGGAGGCGGCCAGCACCCGCACGTCCACCCGGAGCGTGTCCTTGCCGCCCACCCGCTCGAAGGCCTGCTCCTCCAGCACCCGCAGCACCTTGGCCTGGGTCTTGAGGCTCATGTCGCCGATCTCGTCGAGGAAGAGGGTGCCCTGGTCCGCGAGCTCGAACTTGCCGCGCCGCCGCGCCACCGCGCCGGTGAAGGCGCCGCGCTCGTGACCGAACAGCTCGGACTCGATCAGCTCGTCGGGGATGGCCGCGCAGTTGACCTCGACGAAGGGGCCTTCGCGCCGCGCGGACAGCGCGTGCACCGCGCGGGCCACCAGCTCCTTGCCCGAGCCGTTCTCGCCCTGGATGAGCACCCGGCCGCTCGAGGGCGCCGCGACCGCGATCTGCTGACGCAGGTGCTCGATGAGCGGGCTCTTGCCGACGATCTCCTGGCCCCGCTCGAGCTGGGCGCGCAGGTTGCGGTTCTCGCGCTCGAGCCGCGTGTGCTCGAGGGCCCGGGTGGCGATCAGCAGCGTCTTCTCGAGCGAGAGCGGCTTCTCGATGAAGTCGTAGGCGCCGAGCTTGGTGGCCTTGACCGCGGTCTCGATGGTGCCGTGGCCGGAGATCATCACCACCGCGAGCTCCGGCCGCAGCCGCTTCATCTCGGCCAGGGTGTCGAGGCCATCGATGCCCGGCATCCAGATGTCGAGGAAGATGATGTCGGGCGTGTCGTCCTGGAGACGCGCCAGGGCCTGCTCGCCCGAGCCCACCGCGGTGACCCGATAGCCCTCGTCCTCCAGGACGCCCTTCAGCGTCGTCTGGATCGCCCGCTCGTCGTCCACGATCAGGATGTGCTCGCCGGGCATGGGTCGGCTCAGGCCTGCACGGGCGCGGCCACCGGCCGGCCCGCGGGCAGCTCGATCACGAAGCGGCTGCCGTGCGGTGCGTTGTCTTCCACCCGGATCGTCCCGCCATGGTCGGACACGATCTGGTGGACGATCGGCAGCCCGAGCCCCATGCCGGTGGCCTTGGTGGAGAAGTAGGGCATGAAGAGGCGCTCGCGGTCCTCGCCCGTGATGCCCGGCCCGTCGTCGGTGACCACGATGCGGGCCCGGTGCGACTCGGGCAGCCACGCGGTCTGGACGCAGACCTCGCCGGCGCCGCCCACCGCCTCCACCGCGTTGTCCACCAGGTTGAGGACCGCGCGCTTGATCTGGTCCGGGTCGACCTCGATCGAGGGCAGGTCCGGCGAGAAGGCGGAGCGGATGGCCAGGCTCGGGTGCGACTCGCGGTAGAGCACCACCACGCCCTCGAGCAGCCGGGCCAGGTCGGTGGGCTTGGGAGTGAGCGCGGGCATCCGGGCGAAGCGCGAGAACTCGTCCACGAGCTGCCGGAGGCCTTCCACCTCCTGGATGATGGTGGCGGTGGCTTCCTCGAGCAGCCGCTTCTCGTCGGGGCTCCGGTCGGTGTTGAGCCGGCGCCGGAGGCGCTGGGCCGAGAGCTGGATGGGAGTCAGTGGGTTCTTGATCTCGTGCGCGATGCGCTGGGCGACCTCGCGCCAGGCGGCCAGGCGCTGCGCCTTCAGCAGCTCGGTGAGATCATCGAAGGCCAGCACCATGCCCAGGTAGGCGCCGTCGGGCCCGCGCAGCGCGGTGGCGGAGGCGAGCAGGGCCACCGCCTGGCCGCCACGGCGGAGATGCACCTCGCGGTCCAGCGAGCCCTCGCGCCCGCGGCCCATGCGCTGGATCAGCGCGTCGATCTCCGCGTACTCCGGCGAGCGGAACACCCGCGCGACGGGCAGGCCCTGGATCTGGGCGGCGGTGAGGCCGAGCAGGCGCTCGGCGGCGCCGTTGATGGTGGTGACGCGCCCCTCCTCATCGAGCGACACCACGCCGGTGGCCACCGCCTCCAGCACGGTCTCGGTGTAGCGGCGGCGATCCTCCACCTCCCCGTGCTTGGCCTGCAGGTCCTTGTAGGTCTCCTCCAGCTTCGACTGCGACGCGGCGAGGTCGCCGGTCATCCGGTTGAAGGAGTCCACCAGGATGCCGATCTCGTCGTCGGCCCGGACCGTCACCTTGTAGTTGAGGTTGCCCGCCGCCACCTCCCGGGTGCCCTCGGCCAGCATCTGGATCGGCTCGGTGATGCCCCGGGCCAGGTAGAGGCCGAACCAGGTGGCGGAGAAGACGATGATCAGGGTCATCAGCAGGAAGAGCAGGATGTAGATGCCCTTGATCGGGTTCTTGAGCAGGCGGAGCTGCTTGTACTCCTGGAAGGCCTGGCTGATATTGCGCAGCCGCGCCTCGAGGCGCTGGGGCACGTGGATAGCCACCACGATCGCGGCGGGCACCGCCTGGTCGCCCTCGCGCACCGGCACCATCGCCTGGATCATGTCACCGTTGTCCAGCTCGTGGACGGTGGTGATCTCCTGGCCCGCGAGCGCCTGCCGCACGTGCTCGTTGTTGGCTTCGCGGGTGGGCACCGCGGCGAGCACCGGGTTCTTGACGTGCACCAGCTCCTGCCCGTCGCGGTTGAAGATGGTGATGGCGGCGACGCCGAGCCGCTCCTGCTGCTCGGTCAGGTAGCCGGCCAGCGCCTCGCGCTTGCTCTCGGCGAGGAGCCCGTCGCGCTCGATCACGCGGCCCATGTAACGCCCGTGGCGCAGCGCGGTGGTCTCGAGGCTCTGGTAGTAGGTCTGTGCCACCTCCATGGCCTGGTCGAGCGGCTTCTCGACCTGCGGCTTGAACCAGCCCTCGATGGAGGTGGTGATGAAGTTGGAGGCGATGAGGAAGATCAGGATGCCCGGCACCAGCGACAGGGCCAGGAAGGCGAGGACGAGCTTGGCCTTGAACTTGGAGCCGATGATCTTCTGCCGCCGCTCGAAGGAGAGCTTGACGAGGTTGCGGAAGAGCAGCACCAGCAGCAGCAGGAAGACGATCAGGTTGAGGTTGAAGAGGAAGAAGACGATGAGGTTGGAGGCGAACGGGATCTGGGGCGCGCGGATGCCCACCTCGAAGACGGTCGCCACCACGAGGAGGACGAGGATCCCCGTGATGATGAGCAGGTTCCGCTTGCGCTTCTCCTGCTCGTCCACCGGCGAAGGCCGGGGCGCGCGCGGCATCACTGGCTCCGCACCGGGGTGAGGAGGCTCGACTGCACCCACGGGGTCTCCTCGGCCTCGCCGGTCATCCGCGCGAACCAGGAGTTGACCCCGCCCAGCGAGACGTCGGAGCGCACCCGTACGTAGTAGAGCTCCTGCTTGTCCAGCGCGGCCACCGGTGCCAACTGGCCCACCCGCAGGTCGGAGATCACGCGCTGGGCCTCGCGCAGGTCCTTGGTGAGCAGCGGCTCCCGCTGCTCGCCCTTGATCGGCGCGACCTTGTACTCCTTCGTGAGCACGTTGTAGGTGAGCTGGCGCTCCACCATGCGCGCCTGCAGGCGCCGGTCCACGCCCATGCGGGTGTGCTGCCAGAGCTCGACGTAGTACCGCACGTGGGCCGCGATGCCGGTGTGGATGCTCTCATGCAGGACGCTCGGCACCGCCCCGAACAGGACCACCGTGACGGTGACGTCGTAGTCGTTGAGGAAGACCGCCAGGTTGCTGATGCGGACCTCGGCCTCCGCGTCCGGCGCGCCCAGCAGGACGGCGGCGAGTAGACTCGCGGCGAGGGCGACCTTCCGGATCGAACGGCGGCGGCGAGTCCTCATAGAGCAGCCGGACCATTATAGCGTCGGGCCCTACGGGCAGGGTGGTTCAGCCGTGGGCGCGCCGGGCGGGCGGGAAGAGGGAGAGCGGGATGGGTGGCGGCCTACAAGGCCGCGACACCCGGGAGGAACCCGTCGCCGGTGGCGGCCACCGGGGCGGGGACGGGGCGGGCGGCCCGCGCGGCGACACGCCGGCGGTCGGCCACCAGGGCCTTCTGGATCGCGGCCACCACCTGGTAGTTCAGGGCGTGGCCCGCATTGCGGCCCACCACGTGCGCCCGGAGCGGCCGACCCAGAAGGAACAGGTCGCCGACCAGGTCGAGGATCTTGTGGCGGACGAACTCGTCGGGGAAGCGCAGGCTATCGTTGAGCACCGAGCGCTTGCCGACCACGATCGCGTTCTCGAGGGAGCCCCCACGGGCCAGCCCGTTCTGTCTCATGGCCGGGACGTCCCGGAGAAAACCATACGTACGGGCGGCGGCCAACTCCTCGCAGAAGACCTCTTCGTTGATCCCGAAGGTACCCGCCTGCAACCCGATGATGGGATGGCTATTGTCGAGGGTGTAGCTGATGCGGAGCGAGTCGGCCGGCAGCACCTCGATCCAGCGGCTCTCGGTGCCCACGCGGATCGGCTGGGCGATGGTGATCGGACGGCGAGGGGCCGCGAGGCTCACCCGTCCGGCCGAGTGCAGCAGGTCCACGAAGGGTTTGGCGCTGCCGTCCGCCGCCGGCACTTCGGGCCCGTCGATGTCCACCATCAGGTTGTCGATGCCGAGCGCCGCCGCCGCCGCCATGAGGTGCTCGATGGTGCGGACTCGCACGCCGAAGGCGCCGACCGTGGTCGCGGAATTGCTGTCCACGACGTGATCGGTATTGGCGGGGATCAGCGTGCCGTCAGCGGCCCGGAACAGGATCCCGGTATCCGCCGCGGCGGGCGAGACCGTCATCGTGACCGTCTCGCCCGAATGCAGGCCGATCCCGTCGAGGCTGGCCGGGTGTCTGACGGTCTGCTGGGAGTCCATGACCACGGCCATAGGAGGCAAGCCAGGTGCCAGTGAGGCACCTGTACAGGAACATACTGTTTATATTGGTATTTGACCCAATCAGGCAAGCCATTAGCTATGTAGGAGGTTGCACGAATGACACACCCCCGGGGGATGCTTGTGTCCAATACGCAACATCAGAGCTCCAGGGTAGCCCGCACCCGGAAGCCTCCCGGGAGCGCCTCCACGGTGAGCCCATCGCTCCCGATTCCCCGGATCAGACCTTGAACATGATGCCGTGCGGGTTCCACCGGTTCCCCCCGTAGGAAGGCGTGGAGCCGGAGCGGCTCGCCGCCGCGGGTGGGCGCGGCGTCGAAGACGGCGAACTCGATCGACCGGCAGGCAAAGCCTTCCACCTCGTGGACGTAGAGGCATTCCTCGAGCCAGCGCCGCAGGAGCGCGGGGACGCCGGCACCGTGCGCCCGCACCTCCCGCACCTCCGCCTCGTCGACCGACGCGGGATCCACCGCGGCGGCGAAGAGTGAGAGCGCGATCCGCGCGAAGGCGTCCGGCAGGGTGCGGGCCTCGACGGCGAACTCCACCTCAGGCGGTGCCCAGATCGCCGTAGCGCGACTGGAGCAGCGCCACCGCCACTGCCCCCGCGGTCTCGGTCCGGAGCAGACGCGGTCCGAGGCCGGCCACGATGGCACCCGCGTCGGCGAGCCCGCGTACCTCGTCAGCGGTCAGCCCGCCCTCCGGGCCCACGACCACCGTCACGCGGGGGCAGGGCCCGGCCGGCAGGCGCTTGTCGAGCCCGTCACACTCCTCCTCCCACAGGCAGATCAGCAGCCCGGTCGCGCCGGCCTCACGAGCCCAGGAGGAGACCTCGCGAGGCACCGCGATCTCCGGCACGGCCGCGCGCCCGCTCTGCTGGGCCGCTTCCTTCGCGATGCGCTGCCACCGGCCGAGGCGCGAGCTCCAGCGCGTGGGCTCGAGCCGCACCACCGTCCGTGCGGTCAGCAGCGGGACCACGCGCGTGACGCCGAGCTCGGTGGCCATCCGGATGATGCCGTCCATCTTGTCGCCCTTCGGGACGCCCTGGGCCAGGGTCAGGTCGAGCGGCGACTCCGTCGCGAGGGGCCCGCGGCTCACGATCAGCCCCTCGGCGCGGCGGGCCGCGATGGCGGTGAGCCGCACCGACAGCAGCGCGCCTCCGGGGTCCACGGCCTGCACCACGTCCCCCACGGTCGCCCGCAGCACGCGGCCCAGGTGATGGGCGGCGGCGGCCTCGAAGGCCACCCGGTCGCCGTGGACCGCGTCCGGTCCCAAGTGGAGGAAGCGGGTCACGAGAGCGGCGCCTCGAGGCGCAGCGAGGCCCAGCCTTCCAGCGCCAGGCGTGACCGGGTCGTGAAGCCGGCCGCGGCCAGGGTCTCACTGACGCGCCCGTCCTCGTCCTCGAGCATCCCGCCCAGCACCAGTGATCCGCCCGGCGCCACCAGGCGCGCGTACTGCGGGGCCAGCGCCAGGTGCGTGTGCGTCAGCAGATTGGCCAGGACGAGCGGGAAGCGGTCAGCGACCTCCTGCGGCTCGGCCAGCCGGACGGTCAGGCCGGTGCAGCCATTCCGGCCCGCGTTGACTTGGCTGGCCCCGACGGCGTCGGGATCGACGTCGATCGCGAGCACGGTGGGCGCGCCGAGCTTGAGCGCCGCGATGGCCAGGATCCCGGTGCCGGTCCCGATGTCGAGCGCGGCCGTGCCCGGCGTGGCCGCGAGCGCTTCCTCGATGAGCACGAGACAGCCTTCCGTGGTGCCGTGGTGGCCGGTGCCGAAGGCGCGCCCCGGCTCGATGATGACGGTCAGGCGGTCCGCCCCGTCCGCGCGCGAGGGCGCCTCGATCCACGGCGGCAGCACGAGGAGGCGCCGGCCGACCTCGCGGGCCCGGAAGGAATGCTGCCAGGCGCTGGCCCAGGCCTCGTCCAGCAGCGGCGTGATCTCGGTGCCGTGCGACTCGACCGCGAAGCCGAGGGACCGGAGCGACGCCTGGTAGCCCCGAACCGCCGCGAGCAGCCGGGTCGACGACATGCTCTCGGCGAAGAAGGCGCGCAGCCGGGGCGCGACGCCGGGGGCCTCTTCCTCGACCACGCCCAGGGCCCCCTGCTCCCAGAGGAAGTTGGTGAGCGCGTCTTCGCTGTCGGCGGAGGCGGGGAGGGTGAGCTGCCAGAACGCCATCAACTGCCGAACAGCTGCTTCATCCGCTCGACGAACTTGGAGGCACGGGGACTCGAGTCGCCGTCGTGGGAGCGGCGAAACTCCTCCAGTAGCTCGCGCTGGCGCGCGGTGAGCTGCGTCGGCACCTCGACGACGACCTCGTAGACCGCGTCGCCCCGGCCCCGCCCGCGCAGGTGGGGCATGCCCTTGCCCTTGAGGACGAGGCGCTGGCCCGGCTGCGTCCCCGCCGGGATCTTCAGCTTCGCGGCGCCGTCGAGCACCGGCACCTCGACCTCGTCGCCGAGCGCCACCTGGGGGAAGGTGAGGGGCAGCTCGCAGATCAGGTGGGCACCGTCGCGCACGAAGATCTCGTGGGGCCGGAGGTGGAGCACCACGTAGAGATCCCCGGCCGGCCCGCCCTGGAACCCGCTCTCTCCCTCCCCGTTGAGCCGGAGCTGGTTGCCGTTCTCGACGCCGGCCGGGATGGTGACCTTCAGCAGCCGCTCGCGGGACACGCGCCCCTGGCCGCGGCAGCCCGGGCACGGGTGCTTGATGATGCGCCCTTCGCCGCGGCAGTTCGGACAGGGGCGCGCCACCGTGAGGAAGCCCTGGGTGAAGCGCACCTGGCCCTGGCCCCGGCACGTGCCGCAGGTCTCGGGCTGGCTGCCCGCCTCCACGCCGGCGCCCCGGCAGATCTCGCAGGTCTCGAGCCGGGGGACCTGCAGCTTGGTTTCCATGCCCTGGGCGGCTTCCTCGAGCGAGATCTCCAGGTCGTAGCGGAGGTCGTCCCCGCGCCGCGCCCGCGTGCGGGATCGGCTGCCGCCCCCGCCGCCGAAAAAGCCCTCGAAGAGATCCTCGAAGATCGTGCCGAAGCCCACGTCGCCCGCGCCGCCGCCGCCCACCGCCCCGAAGCGGTCGTACTGGGCGCGCTTCTCGGCGTCCGACAGGACGGAGTAGGCCTCGCTGATCTCCTTGAAGCGCTCTTCGGCCTTCTTGTCGCCGGGGTTGCGGTCGGGGTGGTAGGCGCGGGCGAGGTTGCGATAGGCTTTCTTCAGCGCCGCGTCGTCGGCATCCCGGGGGACGCCGAGGATGCCGTAGAAGTCCTTGGCGACCACGCTAGGCGTCGGCGGCGGAGGGGCCCGAGTCGTCCGGGGCCACCGCCACGGTGACCATCGCGGGCCGGAGCACACGTCCGTGCAGGAGGTAGCCCCGCGCGGTCTCGCCGGCCACCGACATGTCGGGCAGGTCCGGTCTCTGCACCCGCGCGATGGCCTCGTGCCGCTCCGGATCGAAGGGCTGGCCCACCGAGTCGAACGGCGCCACGCCGTACTTCTCGAGGATCCGCAGCAGCTCCCGCTGGATCAGCTCGACGCCAGTGGTGAGGGAGGTCGCCGGCTCGGAGCGCGCCGCCTGCATGGCCCGGTCGAGGTTGTCCAGCACGGGCAGGATGTCGCGCAGCAGGGACTCGTTGGCGTAGCGGGTGTACTCCTCCCGCTCCCGGGCGGCGCGCTTGCGCACGTTGTCGAACTCGGCGACGGCGCGGAGATAGCGGTCCTGCTGGGCCTCCACCTCACGGGTCTTGACCTCGAGGGCCTCGCGGAGCCGCTGAATCTCCTCCGCCCCCTCGTCGGCCACCGGCCCATCGAAGAACGAATCACTCATGGCGAAATCCAATTATAGCAGACGGTTGCCCACCGACTGGGGGAGTGCGGGGGCCATTTCTGGGCCCCCGCAGCTGAAGAGAAGCTTCCGGTGTTCGGGCGCTACGGCAGGTACAGGTGCTGGCGCACCCGCGACAGCGCGCTCGATACGACGCGCGCGGTCTCGTCGACGACCGACATGACCTCCGAGTACGGCATGCGCCGGGGGCCCAGCACCCCGAGCACGCCCAGGACCTGGTCCCGGTAGGTGTAGGTGGACGTGATGAGGCTGCAGCCCCGCATGTCCTCCATCGGGTTCTCGCTGCCGATCATGACCTGGAGGCCGCGCTCCTCGGCCATGCGGGAGAGCAGGTCGATGAGGCGCGCCTTGTCCTCGAACGCGCGCAGCACCGAGCGCAGCGTCGCGGTGTCCGACAGGTCCGGATGATCCAGCATGTTGGTGGCGCCGCTCAGGTAGAGTGTCCGGTCGCGCAGCAGGGCGACCACCTCGTCGATCACGCCCCGGCTGCGCGTCCAGAGGGGATCCAGCGGGTCGGCGGGCGCGGTCAGGTCGTCGAGGATCTCCTGGAAGGTCTTGCCGCGGAAGCGGCGGGTGAGGGCCCGGCCGGTCTCGCGGAGCTCCTCGCTCCCGCCTCGCAGCGTGGTGGTGAGCGGCCGGGCGGTGACCCAGCCGGTGTCGGTCACCAGCACCGCCAGGGCCCGGTCCTCATCCAGCGCCACCAGCTCGATCCGGTCCAGCGCGGTGTGCTTGAGCGGCGGCGCGAGCAGCACGCCCATCATGTGCGTGCCCGAGGACAGCAGGGAGGGCGTCTCCGCCATCAGGCGTTCGGCCGCGTCGGCCTGCGGCACTCCGGACGGCTGGCCCACCGCGGGCGCCTTGCCCGCCACCCACGGCACGCGCTGGAGGTGATCCACGTAGAAGCGGTAGGCGGCGTCCGTGGGGACCCGGCCCGCCGAGGTGTGGGGCTGCACCAGGTATCCCATCTCCTCGAGGTCGGCCATCGCGTTGCGGATGGTGGCCGGGGAGAGGCCGCGGATGTGCCGCCGCGCCACCGCGCGCGAGCCGACGGGCTCGCCGGTCTCGACGTACTCCGCGATGACGGCCAGGAGGACCTGGCGGCTCCGTTGATCGAGGGGCGGGGTGGTCATGCGCGATCTTACCGCTAGAGCAGCTCGGTGAACAGGGCGTCGGAGAGGAGGAAGCCGGCTTCGGTGAGGCGGACACGGCCGTCCCGCTCCGCGAGCAGGCCGCGCTCGCGCCAGGCGTCGAGCACGTCGGGGAGGCGCCCGCGCTCGAGCGCGCAGCGCTCCGCGAGCCGCTCGGCCGGGACGCCGTCGCTCGTGCGGAGTGCCAGGATCAGTTGCTCCGCGAGGGCCTGGCGCGGGGTCAGGACCTCGTGGCTCTGCAGGGGCAGGCTCCCGCCCTCCACGAGAGTGCAGTAGCGCTCCACCGGCTTCACGTTGCCGTACCGCACGTGCCCGAGGAAGCCGCAGGCCCCCGGCCCCAGGGCCAGGTACTCCTCCCACCGCCAGTAGCGCTGGTTGTGGCGCGAGCGGCGATCCGGCCGCGCGTAGTTGGAGACTTCATAGTGCTCGAAGCCGGCCTCGCCGGCCAGGCGCGCGAGCGCCCAGTACTGCGCGGTGACCGTCTCCTCCTCGGGCAGCCCGGAAACCCCCGCCGCGTGCCAGAGACTGCCCTCGTCGAGGGTGAGGGCGTAGGCGGAGAGATGGTCCGGGCGCCACGCCAGCACGTCCCGCACCGTGCGCGTCCACGTGTCCAGGTCGAGCACGGGCAGGCCGTAGATGAGATCCACGCTGATATTGTCGAAGCCGGCCGCGCGCGCGGCCCCGAACGCGGCGCGAGCCTGGGCGGCCGAGTGCCGCCGGTCGAGCCGTGGCAGGATGCCGTCGTCCAGGCTCTGCACGCCGAGGCTGATGCGGGTCACCCCCGCGCGCCGGTAGCCGGCGAGGCGGGCCACCGTCACGTCGTCGGGATTGCACTCGACGGTCACCTCCGCCCCGGGCTCGAGCCGGAAGCGGGCGCCGATGCGGTCGAGCACGGCGGCCATCTGCTCCGCGTCGAGCAGCGACGGGGTGCCGCCGCCGAGGAAGAGCGTGTCGAGCGTGACGCGGCCCGCCCACGGCACCGCGGCGGCCAGGTCGCACTCGCGCAGCAGCGCGGTCAGGAAGCGGTCGAGCCCGCCCGGGGTGTAGGGCGCGGTGTTGAAGGAGCAGTACCCACACCGCTCCGCGCAGAAGGGCAGGTGCACGTAGACCCCGAGCCGGGTGGCACGGGGCGTGAGCGACCCTACGGCAGGTACTTGCCCAGCCGTTGCCAGCGCAGCCAATGGCCTTCCCCGTTCCACGACCAGTAGATCAAGAAGGCCTTCCCGCGGATCTTGTCCTGGCGGACGAAGCCCCAGTAGCGGCTGTCCTGGGAGTTGTCCCGGTTGTCGCCCATCACGAAGTAGGCGCCCGCGGGCACCTTGAGCGGGTCGCACCCGTAGGCGTAGCTGCACTGGGCCGACGGAGGGCCGGTGAAGGACCCGGGCCGCACGTACGGCTCGTCGATGGTGTGGCCGTTCAGCAGCACGCGGTTGTCGCGCACCTGGATGGTGTCGCCGCCCACCGCGATGATCCGCTTGATGAAATCGCGCGTCTCGTCGTTCGGATACTTGAACACCACGATGTCCCCGTGCCGCGGATCGCGCAGCCCGGGAAGGTGCCGCTCGGTCACCGGGATCTCGGCGCCGAAGAGGAACTTGTTCACCAGGATGTAGTCGCCGATCAGCAGCGTGTCCATCATGGAGCCGGAGGGAATCGTGAAGGCCTGCACCGCGAACTGGCGGATGAAGAGGGCCAGGAGCACCGCGATGATGATGGCTTCCGAGTACTCCCGGAAGAGGGATTTGCGACGGGGCCGGGCCACCGGGGGCGCGGCGCCGGTGTCGCGGTCGGGACGGACCTGGAGATCGTTCATGCGGGGCCGCTCAGCTCTTGAGCACCGACAGGAACGCTTCCTGCGGCACCTCGACCTTGCCGACCTGTTTCATCCGCTTCTTGCCTTCCTTCTGCTTCTCGAGCAGCTTACGCTTGCGGGTGATGTCGCCGCCGTAACACTTGGCGGTGACGTTCTTGCCCATGGCCTTGACCGTCTCGCGGGCGATGACCCGGCTGCCGATCGCGGCCTGGATCGCGACCTCGTAGAGCTGGCGGGGGATCACCGCCCGCAGCTTCTCGGTGAGGGTCTTGCCCTTCTCGTAGGCCTTCTCGCGGTGGACGATGATGGAGAGGGCGTCCACCGGGTCCCCGTTGAGCAGGATGTCGAGCTTGACCATGTCGGAGGTGCGGAACTCCAGGAAGTCGTAGTCGAAGGAGGCGTAACCCTTGGAGATGGACTTGAGCCGGTCGTAGAAGTCCACCACGATCTCGCTCAGCGGGAAGTCGAGCTGGATGTGGACCCGCTTGCCCATGTACTCGAGCGACTTGTGCTCGCCCCGTTTCTCCTGGGCGAGCTTGTAGATCTCGCTCATGAACTCGGTGGGCACGAAGATCGAGCCGCGCACGTAGGGCTCCTCGACGCGCTCGATCTTGTCGGGCGGGGGCAGCTTGGACGGGTTCTCCACGTCGATGACCTCGCCCTGCATGGTCACCACCCTGAAGCGGACGCTGGGCGCGGTGACGATGAGGGAGAGATTGAACTCGCGCTCGAGCCGCTCCTGCACGATCTCGAGGTGGAGCATGCCGAGGAAGCCGCAGCGGAACCCGTAGCCGAGCGCGAGCGAGGTCTCCGGCTCGAAGTTGAACGCCGAATCGTTCAGGCGCAGCTTCTCCAGCGCGTCGCGGAGACCCTCGTAGTCGGTGTCCTCGATCGGGTACAGCCCCGCGAAGACCATGGGCTTGGCGTCGCGGTACCCGGGGCAGGGTAGGGCGGTCGGGTGGAGCACGTCGGTGATCGTCTCGCCGATCTTGGCGTCGGCCACGCGCTTGATCGAGGCGGTAAGGTAGCCGACCTGCCCGGCGCTCAGCTCCTCCACCGGCCGCATGTCGGGGGAGAAGACGCCCACCTGCTGGACCTCGTGGGTCTTGCCGTTGGACATGAACAGCACGCGCGAGCCGGCGCGGACGCGCCCGTCGATCAAGCGGATGTACACCACGACGCCCTGGTACGAGTCGTAGAAGGAGTCGAAGACCAGGGCCTTGAGCGGGCCGTCCACGTCGCCCTTGGGCGGCGGCACGCGCGCCACGATCGCCTCGAGCACCTCCGGCACCCCGGTGCCGTGCTTGGCCGAGATCGTGAGGGCCTCGTCGCCGTCGAGGGTGAGGATCTCGGTGATCTGGTTTCTCGTGGCCTCGATGTCGGCGGCGGGCAGGTCGATCTTGTTGATGACCGGGATGATCTCGAGGCCGCCGTCCAGCGCGAGGTAGAAGTTGGCCAGGGTCTGCGCCTCGACGCCCTGGGCGGCGTCGACGATCAAGATCGCCCCTTCACAGGCGGCGAGGGAGCGGGAGACCTCGTAGGAGAAGTCCACGTGGCCCGGGGTGTCGATGAGGTTGAGGGTGTACTCGCGCCCGTCGTTCGCCTTGTAGAGCAGGCGCACCGTGTGGGCCTTGATGGTGATCCCGCGCTCCTTCTCGAGGTCCATCGAGTCCAGGACCTGGTCCACCGCCTTCTTCGCGTCCATGGTCCCGGTGAGGGACAGGAGCCGGTCGGCCAGGGTGGACTTGCCGTGGTCGATGTGGGCGACGATGGAGAAATTGCGGATCAGATCGATGGCCATCCGGCTAAGAATACCACGGCCTTGCGGGCGCCGTCGGGTGCCGGTCCCCTTCAAAATCCCCAACATACGCGCGTGAGGCGCGCGGGTGGCGGGCGGGGCGGCCCTGCCGGACGGACTTCGTCACCCGCTCGCCGGATTCGCCGCTCTTCGAGCGGCGGGCCGGACTCGGGGGGCCCACTCCGCTCGTCCGGCAGGGCCGCCCCGCCGCCAGGCCCCGCGCGGTCGCCCGCCGTGAGGACGTGCAGCGCGATGCCAATCTCGCTGGCGCGGCCGGCCTCCGGTCGCGTCAGGAGCTCTACATCTCGCTCTACATGCGGGTGTTGGGGGGGATTGTGGTGTTGTTCTCTAGGACGGCGGTGAAGCCGAGGTGGGCGTTGGGGCCTATGGTGACGTTGGAGCCGATGATGCAGTCGCGCAGGACCGCGCCTGGGCCTACCACGACGTTGTCCCAGAGGATCGCGCCCTCGATCTGGGCGCCGGCGCCGATGGTGCAGTTCGCGCCGAGTACCGTGTTCGGGCCCACCTGCGCGCCCGGCTCGACGCGAGTGCCGGCGCCGATCACGCACGGGGGCGTGACCGTCGCGTCCGGGGCGACGTGGGCGCCCGGCGCGATGGCGCGGCCGTCGGGGCCCGCTCCCGCGGGCGTGAGCGGCGTGCTGACCCGCCCGGCCAGGAGGTCGAGCTGGCCCTGGCGGTACTTGGCGGGGCTGCCGATGTCGAGCCAGTAGTTGCCGGCCACCCAGCCGAAGAACGGCACGCGGTCCCGGAGCAGCCCGGGGAACGTCTCGCGCTCGATCGACACGGCGCGGCCGGTGGGAATGGCGGCGACCACCGCGCGATCCAGCGCGTAGACGCCCGCGTTGACCGTGTCGACGGTCACCTGGCCGGGCGCGGGCTTCTCCACGAAGCTCCGGATGCGCCCGTCCGTCTCGAGCTCCACGAGCCCGTACTGGGTGGGGTCGGCGACGCGGGTGAGGTAGAGGGTCGCGCGCGAACGGCGCTCGGCGTGGAAGCGCAGCATGGCGGACAGATCGAGATCGGCCAGAATGTCGCCGTTCAGGACGACCACGAGGCCGCGCACGAGGTCCACCGCGTTGCGCACGCCGCCCGCGGTGCCGAGCGGCTCCGTCTCCACCGCGAAGCGGAGCCGCACCCCGTGGGCCGCGCCGTCCCCCATGAGCCGCCGGACCTCGTCCACCATGTAGGAGCAGGACAGCACCACGTCGGTGATGCCGTGCCGGCGAAGGAGGGCGAGCTGGTAGGCGATGAACGGGATGTTGAGGAGCGGAACGACCGGCTTGGGCGTGACCAGCGTCAGCGGCCGAAGCCGGGTGCCCTGACCTCCCGCGAGGATGACCGCGGTTATTTCGTCGGCACCCAGGGCTCCGCCTCGCTGATCAACATCACGGGAATGCCGTCGCGCACCGGATAGGCCTTGCGGCAGGCGCGGCAGATGATGCGCGTCTCCTCGAAGGTCAGCTCGACGCCCTTGCAGGCCGGGCAGGCCAGGATCGCCCGCAGCTCTTCGTCGATCATGACGCGGTCTCCTTTTGGAAGAATCCGAACGTGCGGCGGAGGCCTTCCCCGAGGGACACGGTGGGCTTCCAGCCGAGCGCGCGCGCGGCCAGCTCGGGGCTCAGGCAGCTCCGGCGCTGCTCGCCCGGCCGGGCGGGCGCGTGCTGCGCCTGCACCGGGGAGCCCGCCGTCTCGATCAGGGCCTGGTAGAGGTCGTTGACCGACGTCTCGAGCCCGGTGCAGATGTTGACCCCACCGGTGACCTCGGGATGCTCGAGGGCCTTGAGATTGGCGGCCGCCACGTCCTCCACGTAGGTGTAGTCGCGGGTCTGGCCGCCGTCACCGTTGATGATGGGGATCTGGCCGGTCAGCAACCGGTGGCAGAAGATGGCGATCACGCCCGCCTCGCCCTGAGGGTTCTGCCGCGGCCCGTAGATATTGGCGTAGCGGAGCGAGATGCCGCTGATGCCGTACATGCCGCTCCACGCGCTGACGTACTGCTCCACCGCGACCTTGGTGATGCCGTAGGGGGAGATCGGCAGGCTCGGGTGGCTCTCCGGCGTGGGGATGACGTCGGTGTCCCCATAGCCCGCGCCGCCACTGGACGAATAGATCACCCGGCGCACCCCGTAGCGCCGGCAGCACTCGAGCAGCCCGACGCCGCCCCCGATGTTAACGCTGGCGTCGAACCCGGGATCCGTCACCGAGCGCCCCACCGACGCCTGCGCGGCCAGGTGGGCCACCACCTCCGGCCGCTCCGCCTCGAAGACCCGAGCCAGCCGCGCGCTGCGGAGGTCCACCTCGTGGAAGCGGGCGCGCGTGTGGATCCAGCGGGTGTCGCCGGTGGTGAGATTGTCCACCACCGCCACGTCATGGCCCGCGGCCAGGAAGGCGTCCACCACGTGAGAGCCGATGAAGCCGGCGCCGCCCGTGACGAGGATCTTCACGGGTGGGCCACGAGCTTGCGGCACCAGTCGATGGTGCGGGTGAGGCCCTCCTCCACGTCCACCTTGGGCTCCCACTTGAGCAGGTGCCGGGCCTTGGCGATGTCGGGCTGCCGCACCTTGGGGTCGTCGGTGGGGAGCGGGCGGAACACGATCTCGCTGCGGGAGCCGCTCAGGCGCGAGATCTGCTGGGCGAGCTGGAGCAGCGTCATCTCCTTCGGGTTGCCGATGTTCACCGGCTCGTTCACCGGCTCCTGCATGAGGGCCCAGATGCCCTCGACCAGGTCGGTGACGTAGGTGAAGGAGCGCGTCTGGGAGCCGTCGCCAAAGACGGTGAGGGGCTCGTTCCGGAGCGCCTGGCGCACGAAGGTGGGGATCGCGCGGCCGTCGGTGAGCCGCATGCGCGGGCCGTAGGTGTTGAAGATGCGCACGATGCGGGCGTCGAGCCCGTGCACGCGGTGGTAGGCCATGGTCATGGCCTCCGCGAATCGCTTGGCCTCGTCGTAGACGCCGCGCGGGCCCACCGGGTTGACGTTGCCCCAGTAGTCCTCGCGCTGCGGGTGCACGAGCGGATCGCCGTACACCTCGGAGGTGGAGGCGAGCAGGAACTTGGCCCGCCGGTCCTTGGCCAGCCCGAGCGCCTTGTGGGTGCCGAGCGCGCCCACCTTCAGGGTCTGGATGGGCAGCTCGAGATAGTCGATCGGGGAGGCGGGGCTCGCGAAGTGCAGCACGTAGTCGAGCGGCCCGCCCACCACGATGTAGTTGGTGACGTCGTGCTTGACGAAGAGGAAGCGCGGATCGCTGACGTGGGCGACGTTGTCGGTGGAGCCGGTGAGGAGGTTGTCCATGCAGACGACCTCGCATCCGCGGGCGAGCAGGAAATCGCAGAGGTGGGAACCGATGAAGCCGGCCCCGCCCGTCACGAGGACCCGCACCGGCCCGACCCTCAGCCCGCCAGCACGGGCTTGCGCCCGATCGAGTAGTACTCGAAGCCGAGCCGCCGCATGCGCTCGGGCTCGTAGAGGTTGCGGGCGTCGAAGATCAGACGGTGTCGCAGCAGCCCGCGCAGCCGGTCGAGGTTCAGGTACTTGAACTCGTTCCACTCGGTGAGCAGCGCCACCCCGTCCGCGCCCGCCGCCGCCTCGTAGGCCGACTCGCAGAAGACCACGCCCTCCGGCATGAGGGCCTTCGCGTTGGCCATCGCGACCGGGTCGTAGGCGCGCACCTGGGCCCCCGCCGCGTGGAGCAGCCGGACCACCTCGATGCTCTTGGCCTCGCGCATGTCGTCGGTGTTGGGCTTGAAGGCGAGGCCGAGGACCGCGATGGTCTTGTCCTCGAGCCCGCCCATCGCCTTGCGCATCATGTCCACCAGGTGGGACGCCCGCTCCTTGTTGATCTCCACCACCGAGCGCAGCAGCTTGAAGTCGTAGCCGAAGCGGGACGCGGTGTGGATGAGGGAATCCACGTCCTTGGGGAAGCAGGAGCCGCCGTAGCCGAGGCCGGCCTGGAGGAACTGCATCCCGATGCGCGAGTCGAGGCCCATGCCCTTCATCACCTGGCTCACGTCGGCGCCCGCGTTCTCGCAGATGTTGGCGATGGCGTTGATGAAGGAGATCTTCGCGGCCAGGAAGCCGTTGGAGGCGTATTTGATCACCTCCGCCGACGGCAGGTCGGTGATGATCATGGGCCGCTCGAGCGGGGCGTAGAGCTCCACCAGGGTCATCGCGACCTGCTGGTTGGGCGCGCCGATCACGATCCGATCGGGTCGGAGCGTGTCCTCGATCGCGGAGCCCTCGCGCAGGAACTCGGGATTGGAGACCACGTCGAAGTCGATGGGGCGCGGCTGGTGCCGGGTGATCACTTCTCGAACGAATTCGCCGGTCCCCACCGGGACGGTGGACTTGTTGACGACCACCTTGTAGCGGTCCATGGAGCGGCCGATCTGGGTGGCGACCGCCTCCACGTGCGAGAGATCGGTCTCGCCGGTGTCCTTCGAGGGCGTGCCCACCGCGATGAAGATCACGTCGGACTGGCGGACCGCGCCGGGCAGGTCGGTGGTGAAGCTGAGCCGGGCGTCGTCCTTGTTCCGGACCACCATCTCCTCGAGGCCCGGCTCGTAGATCGGCATCTGGCCGGCTCGGAGAGCCTCGATCTTCTTCTGGTCGTTGTCCACGCAGACCACGTCGTTGCCGAGATCGGCGAAGACCGCGCCGGTCACCAGCCCCACGTAGCCCGTTCCCACCACGCAGATGTTCATTCGGTCAGGCCTCCAGACGGGGATCTCACAATAACAGACAGGGCACCCGCCGTGCCACCGACCGCCGCCGATCCGCTAGGACAGGGTATGACGGATCAGCCGCTCCCCCACCATCACCAGGAACAGCAGAAGGAGGAAGAAGTTGGAGAAGAGGAATAAGGAGAGCCACCCGCGCTGGTCGTCCGGCCGCCGCGCGAACTTCGCGGCCAGCCAGATCAGCCGCCCGCCCAGCGCCGCGGCCGCGACGAGGGCGGCCGGGCCGCCCACCCCGAAGGTGGGCGCGGCCAGCGCCCAGCCGGTGAGGCCGAGCGCGTAGAGCTGGATGAGCCGGGCGGTGCCCTCCACGCCGACCCGCTCCGAGACCATCGGGAAGCCGCCCGCCGCGTAGTCCGCCCGGTAGCGGAGGGCGAGGGCCCAGAAGTGGGGCATCTGCCACAGGAACAGGATCCCGAAGAGGATCACCGCGCCCGCGTCGGTGAGGTGGCCGCCGCCCGCCACCCAGCCGATCACCGGCGGGATGGCGCCCGGTATCGCCCCCGGCACCGCCGCGAACGGGGAGTTCGGCTTGAGCCACGGGGTGTAGACGCCGTTGTAGAAGCCGCTCGCGATCAGGCCCAGCATGCCCGCCATGGGCCCGACCCCGAGCCACAGCACGGCCGCGCCCGCCGTGATGCCCACGACCGAGAAGGCGAGCCCCTGCCCGTGGGAGAGCCGGCCCGAGGGCAGCGGCCGCCCCGCGGTGCGGGCCATCAGGCCATCGCGGTCGCGCTCCTGGACCTGGTTCAGGGCGGAGGCGCCGCAGGACAGCAGCATCACACCGGCCAGCACCAGCAGGCCCTGCGGCCACGGGAACTCGGGCCCGAGCGGGGCCCGCATCATGAAGCCGGCGCCTGCGGAGACGAGCACCAGGAGCACGATGCCGAACTTCGAGAGCTCGGCGTAGGCGCCGATCCGCTCGGTCAGGCGGAGCGTCCCGATGCTGCGCGAGGCTGCCGTCGCGGCCCTAGGCGGCATGCACGGCCTCCCGGGCCGCACTCGAGCGGGCGGGCGCGGCGAAGCTCCCCCGCCAGCATCCCGCCTCGACGCTCACCCAGACGAGCACCGCCCAGAGCGAGTAGCCGACGGCGGCGTGCGCCGCCCGCACCACCGGGGTGAGCTGGAGCAGCACCGCGGCGATGCCGAGGGCGACCTGCAGCACCGCAAGCGCGCCGACCAGGCGGGTGGCCGCGGTCCGGCCGGCCACCGCCACGTGAATGAACAGGCCCAGCAGGAGCACGCCGAGCCAGCGGTGCACCCAGTGCACGCCGGCCAGCCACTGCGTGGGCAGGAGGTCGCCGCTGCAGAGCGGGAAGTCGGGGCAGGCGAGGCCGGCCCCCGAGTGGCGCACGTAGCCGCCCAGCGCGAGCTGGACGAGGAGCACGATCAGCCCCACGCGGGCCAGGCGTCGCAGCCGGTCGTCGCCTCCTCCCGCGCGCGCGGGGGCCGAGGGCCGGAGCCCGCGGGCCAGCACGATGAGGCCGGCCAGGATCAGGAGCGCATTGACCAGGTGGGCGGTACTGATCAGGTGGGGCAGCTTGAGCAGCACCGTGACGCCGCCGAGCGCGATCTGTGCTGCGAGCAGGGCGGGCAGCAGCCAGGCGAGGCGCCTGAGCCCCGGCGCGCGCGTCCCGCGCAGCGTCAGCACGGTGGTGGCCACGATCAGCACGGTGGCGGCCAGCGCGGCGAGGCGATGGCTGTACTCGATCAGCACGTCGGCCCGGAGCGGCGGGATGATCGAGCCGTGGCAGAGGGGCCAGTCCGGGCACGCGAGCCCGGAGCCGGTGGCGCTCACGACGTTGCCGAGCGTCATCAAGGAAAAGACCGCGACCACCGCGGCCCAGGCGAGCCTAGCGGCCATGGCGCGCACCGGCCAAGGGCACCGCCAGATCGTCGCCGCCCGCGCTCTGCCAGCGGAAGAAGACGACGGAGAGCGCGACGAGGAAGACCATGCCCCCGGGGATCCACATGATGAGCCCGCCCAGGTGCTGGTCGGCGCGCGGGGTGAGCTGCGGCCAGATCCGCGGCGCGGCCGCGTAGTACGGGTAGAGCAGGCTGTCGGCCATCGAGATGAAGATGGCCACCATCACCATCGGCAGGCCCACCACGAAGAGGTAGAGCATCTGGATCGGGTAGGGCGCGCGGGGCAGCTCGTCGAGCGGGGAGAGCACCGGCCACCACAGGATGACGGAGCCGGCCATCATCAGGAGGTGCCCCAGGATGTGGAAGGGGTGCTGGTCCATGGCCAGGTTGTAGAGCGGGGGCAGGTGCCAGGCGATCAGGATCACGTTGAAGGTCGCGAAGGCGCCCACCGGCCGGGTCAGCGCGCGACCGAGCCGCCGGAGCTTGGCGTCCCGCACCAGCGGGCGCAGCATGAAGCCCGGCGTGCCATAGAGCAGGAGCGGCGGCATCGCGAAGACCAGGAGCATGTGCTGGATCATATGCGCGCTGAAGAGGTAGTAGTCCGAGAGATCGTGGATGGGCCCGGTGAGCGCCCCGAAGAGCACGAGCAAGGCGCCGCCGAACGAGACCACCTTGAGCGGCTCCACGCGCGCCTCGGGGGCGAGGCGGCGCCGCCACAGGGTGGCCGCGGTGTAGGCGGCGCCGAGGACGACGAGGCCCGCGACGACGCCGGGATCGGCCTGCCAGGAGGTCCAGTCGAAGCCCTCGGGCCCGAGGGGGGGCGGCCCCGCGAGCCCGGGTCCTACGTGCGCCATGGGCTAGTGCGGACGGGGGAGGAGCAGGAAGGCGCCGAAGAGCGCCATGACGGCCAGGATGATGACGATCGCGATGAGCAGCGGCCCCACGAAGAGCGCCCGCATGACCGGGTGGTCGTACTTCAGGTGCATGAAGAAGCCGACGACCAGGTAGAACTTGACCGCGGACATCAGGAGCAGGCTGATCACCAGAACCGGGTTCGGGATGCCCGGGATGTAGAGGGTGGTCACCTCGACGCCGGTGATGATGGCCAGCGCGATGGCCACCTGGACGTACGTCCTGACGGTGGCGTGCCCGCCCCCTCCTCCGTGTGTCGCGGCGGTGCTGCCCTGATCGGCCATGTCGCGGCTCCTAGGGGATGAGGTAGATGATGGTGAAGATCGCGATCCACACGATGTCCACGAAGTGCCAGTAGAGACCCGCGATCTCGACCTTGGTGTAGTCGCGCCGGTCGAGCTGACCCCGCCACGCGAGCGAGACCAGCAGGAGGAGCCAGATGACTCCGCCGGTGACGTGGGCGCCGTGGAAGCCGGTGAGCACGAAGAAGGTCGAGCCGAAGAGGCTCGTCGAGAGCGTCAGGTCGTGGTGGTGGACGAAGGTCCAGAACTCGTAGACCTGGTTCAGCACGAAGTGCAGCCCCATCGCGGCGGTGGCCAGGAGCCAGCCCGCCGCCACCTTCACCCGGTTGTCCTGCAGGGCGGCCAGGGCCAGCACCATGGTCAGCGACGAGGCGAGCAGCAGGGCCGCGCTGTAGGAGGTGAGCGGGATGTCGAACACGTCGTGCGGCGTCGGCCCCGAGATGGACTTGCCCTTGTAGGCCAGGTAGGTCCCGATCAGCGACCCGAAGAACATGCAATCGGAGCCGAGGAACGCCCACATCCCCATCTTGCGATGGTCGAGCCCGGTGTTGCCGATGTTCGGATCGTGGACCGCGTGGGTGGCGGCGTGGGTGGCGGCGTGGTCGGCCACGGCGGCTCTCCTAGTGTCCGTGCCCGTCGGCGGGGCGATGGTATTCCATGGCGAACTTGTACATGAAGAGCAGGGTGAGCAGCCCGCCCACGATGACCTGGTACATGCTGATGAGGAGGCCCGAGATCATCATCGCCATCGCGAGGCCGAGCAGGATCGGCCAGAACGAGCTGGGCGGCATATGGATGGCCGCGATCTCGGCGGCGGTCACCGGGGCCGGTTTGGGCGGCGGGGCGCCCCCGTGCCCGTCGCCGTGCTTCTGCAGCCACAGCTCGTCGCGGTCGTGCACCTGGGGCACCCGCGCGAAGTTGTAGACCGGGGGCGGTGACGGGATCGACCACTCGAGCGTGCGCCCGTCCCACGGATCGGGGCTCGCCACCTTGCCGGCGCGCGCGGTCTTGATCACGTTCCCGATGAACACGAGGAACGAGAGCGCGATCGTGAAGGCCCCGATGGTGGAGACCAGGTTCCAGAAGTTCCAGCCGAGGTCCCCCGCGTAGGTGTAGATGCGCCGGGGCATGCCGATCAGCCCGAGGTAGTGCTGGGGGAAGAAGGTCACGTTGAAGCCGAGCAGCATCAGCCAGAAGTGCACCTTGCCGAGCCGCTCGTCGAGGATCTTCCCGGTGATCTTCGGCCACCAGTAGTAGGCGCCCGAGAAGAGCCCGAAGATCGAGCCCCCGAAGAGCACGTAGTGGAAGTGGGCCACCACGAAGTAGGTGTCGGTCTGCTGCAGGTCTACCGGGGGCGAGGCGTGCATGACGCCGGAGAGGCCGCCCATCGTGAACATGGCGATGAAGCCGAGCGAGAAGTAGAGCGGGGTCTGGAAGCGGATGGAGCCGCCCCACAGGGTGCAGAGCCAGTTGAGGATCTTCACGCCGGTGGGCACCGCGATCAGCATGGTGGTGATGGAGAAGGCGGCGTCGGCCACCGGGCCCATCCCGACCGAGAACATGTGGTGGCTCCACACCCCGAACCCGAAGAAGCCGATGGTGATGCCCGAGTAGATGATGACCGGCGCGCCGAAGAGCGGCTTGCGCGCGAAGGTGGGCAGCACCTCCGAGACGATGCCCATCGCGGGGAGGATCAGGATGTAGACCTCCGGGTGGCCGAAGATCCAGAAGAGGTGCTGCCAGAGCAGGGGATCGCCGCCCGCGGCGGGGGAGTAGAAGAGCGTGCCGAAGAAGCGGTCGAACATGAGGAGGATGAGCGCCACCGTGATGGCCGGGAAGGCGAGCACGATGAGGAACTGGGTCACGAAGCTCATCCAGATGAACACGGGCATCCGCATCAGGGTCATGCCGGGGGCCCGCATGTTGATGATCGTCACCAGGAAGTTGAAGCCCGCGAGCATGGACGAGATGCCGAGGATCTGCACGCCGAGCATCCAGAAGTCGATGGAGTGGCTCGGGGAGAACTGGGCGGAGGTCAGGTTGGCGTAACCGAACCAGCCGCCGTCCGGCACCGCCTTGGCCAGGAAGCTCACGTGCAGGAAGAGCCCGCCGGAGATGAAGATCCAGTAGGAGAGCGCGTTCAGGCGCGGGAAGGCCACGTCGCGCGCCCCGATCATGAGCGGGATCATGTAATTGAAGAAGGCCGCGCTCATCGGCATGATCGCGAGGAATATCATGGTGGTGCCGTGCATCGTGAACAGCTCGTTGAAGGTCTGCGCGCTCACGAGGTTGTTGTCGGGCCGGGCGAGCTGCAGGCGCATGATCAGCGCCTCGATGCCCGCGATCAGGAAGAAGATGAACGCGCTCGAGCCGTACAGGATGCCGATCCGCTTGTGATCGACGGTGGTGAGCCAGGACGCGATGACCGCCCAGACCGTGGGGGCCTCCACCTTCGCGCCCGGCATGAATGCCGTGTGAGTCGCCATAGGCGTCTCCCTATTTCAGGCTGAGGAGGTAGGCGGCCAGAGACTTCGACTGCTCCCCCGTCATCCCCAGGTTCGGCATCAGCGCGCCGGGCTTCATGTGCTCGGGATTCTCGATCCACTTGGTCAGGTTGTCCGGGGTGGTGGTCATGAGCGACCCCGCGAAGGTCTTGCGGCTGGCGAAGTGGGTGAGATCGGGCCCGATGTGACCGGCGGAGATCCCGGTGATGGTGTGGCAGCCCACGCACGTCGACTGGGTGAACAGCGTCTTGCCCTCTTGGGCGAGCGCGTCGGGGGACTCCACCGGGGGCGCCTGCTGGGCCTTGACCCACTTCTCGAACTCGGCGGGCTCGTGCACGATGACCCGGAAGCGCATGTTGGCGTGCGACATCCCGCAGTACTCCGCGCACTGGCCCGGGTACTCGCCGGGCGCGTCCGGGGTGAGCGTGATGTGGTTCACCCGGTGGGGGACCACGTCCCGCTTGCCGCCGAGCTGCGGGATCCAGAAGGAGTGGATGACGTCGGGCGCGTTCAGGAAGAACGCCACCGTCTGCCCGACGGGCAGGTGCAGCTCGTTGGCGGTCGTGATCTTGTGCTGCGGGTACCGGAATTCCCACCACCACTGCTTGCCGGAGACGTCGACCCGCAGCGCGGTGGCGGCGGGCGCCTCCTGCGTCTTGAAGATCACCCGGATGGTCGGGATCGCGATGATCAGGAGAATCACCGCGAAGGCGATGGTCCAGGAGATCTCGAGCGCGGTGTGGCCGTGCACCTGCTTGGGGAGGGGGGCCCCCGGCCGCTCGCGGAAGCGCCAGCACGCGTAGACCAGGGCCACCTCCACCACGATGAAGATGCCGAGCGTCCACCACGAGATCAGCATGAAGATGTCGTGGGTGACCTTCCCGAAGTCCGACTTCGGGATCACCGTGCTCATCGGAGTGTCCCAGTTCCAGCCCACCGCGCTGCAGGCGCAGGCCAGCAGGAGCACGGCCCCCAGCAGGCCGAGCCGCGTCCAGTCCAGGCGCTTCACGATGCGGGCGACCGTCGAGGGGCGCTGAGTCATGGCGTCGTGTGGGTTCCTCTCGCGGCCGGGGCCGCCACCGACTGCGACGGCGTGCCGGTCGCGGCCACGGCGGGCCGGTGGACGTCGACGACGGCCACCCAGCTACGGGCGGCCAGGAAGAGCACGAGGAGCACCGGGATGCAGGTCCAGAGGAGGTCGGTGCGGCGGCGCGCCCCCTGCGCCGACACGGCCCGGCGCGACCGGAGCACGAAGGCGAGGGCGCTGGCTTGGGCGGCCAGGAAAACCGTCAGGACCAGGGCCAGCAGCAGGTGCACTATCGTGGGCACAACATCCTCATGGGCGTTATGGCGCTGGATTCACGCGGAAGTGTACTTGATGCCGCCGCCGCTTGCCAAGTGGAAACTTTCACATGCGGCCTAGCCGGCCAGCTTCAGCAGCGTGAGGAGCAGCGCCTTGGTGCCCCGCTCGATCGCCTTCCAGTCGCTCATCTCGTCGGGCCGGTGGCTGCGCCCGCCCCGCGAGGGGATGAAGAGCATCCCGGAGTCGGTCACCCCGGCCAGGTTCTGGGCATCGTGGCCCGCGCCCGACGGCATGCGCTTGTAGCGGAGCTTGAGCCGCTCGCAGGCCGCCTGCACCGCGTCCATGACCCGCGGGGCGCAGCGCGCGGGCTCGGTGCGGGACATGGTCTCGACGATCACCCGAAGATTGCGCCGGCGCGCGACGGTGCGGGCCAGCGCCGCGCACTCCCGGTCGAGCCGCGCCAGGATCTTCGGGTCCAGCTCGCGCATCTCCTGCATCAGCACCGCCTGGGCGGGCACGATGTTGGAGACGCCCGGGGCCAGCTCGATGCGCCCGAAGTTCGTCACGCTCCGGCCGCTGCCCTTCCGGACGATGTGCTCGCGCGCCTTCAGCGCGTACTCGCAGGCGGCCAGGAAGGCGTCCTTGCGCCAGGCCATGGGCGTGGTGCCCGCGTGGTCCGGCTCGCCGATGAAGGTGAGGCGGTTCCGCCGGATGCCCACGATGCCCTCCACGAGCCCGATGGGCAGGCGCGCGGCCTCGAGGTGCGGCCCCTGCTCGATGTGCAGCTCGACGTAGGCGTGGAGCGTCCGGGGATCGCAGCGCGCCTCCGCCACCCGGCCGGCGTCGTACCCGGCCCGGGCCATCGCGTCCACGAGCCGGATCCCGTCCACCGCCTGCAGGGTCGGGACCTGGGCCAGGTCGAGCTTGCCGGTGAAGGCGCGCGAGCCGAAGAGGCTGCCGTAGCGGCCCTCCTCGTCGCTCCAGGCCACCACCGCCATCGGCCGGCGCGTCTTGAGCCCGGCCGCCTTGATGGTCTGCAGGCACTCGAGCCCAGCCAGCACGCCCAGGGCGCCGTCGAGCGGGCCGCCCTCCGGCACCGTGTCGATGTGGGAGCCGGTCAGCACCGCCGCCCCCTCGCCGCGGAGGGAGCCGAACGTGTTGCCCGCCGCGTCCACGCGCGTCTCGAGCCCGGCCTCGGTCATCCGCCCGAGTAGCCACGCCCGCGCTTCCTCGTGGGGCGGGCTCCAGCATGACCGGGTGATGCCCCGGCCGCCCGGGTTCCGCCCGTAGGTGGACAAGGTCTCGATGTGGCTTTTCAATCGGGGCAAGGAGATGCCGATGGTTGCCATGGCCGCCGCGAGTATACCCCACCCCCTTGACACTTTCTCGGGCAGGCTCGTATCATCATACTGAACCTTCGTTCAGCCTCACCCCGGTTAACCTAACTAGCGACCCACGAATGTGGGAGGGTGTATGGACTTCACGCTGACTCCTGAACAAACCTCCTTCCGCGACGAAGTGCGCGGGTGGCTGTCGAAGAACATGCAAAAGGACTGGGTGGCGCGCCTCAGCCAGGGCTCGGACATCCCGCGTCCCGAAGCCTACGAGATGCTCCGGCGGTGGCAGCGGCAGATGTACGAGGCCGGCTTCGTCGGCCTCACCTGGCCCAAGGAAGCGGGCGGCCGCGGCCTCACGTTCATGGAGGAGATGATCCTCCAGCAGGAGATGGCGCTCTCCAAGGCCCCGCCGGTGCTCAACATCCTGGCCGTCGGCATGGCCGGGCCCACCATCATCGCCTACGGCACCGACGAGCAGAAGAAGCGCTACCCGCCCAAGATGCTCTCGTGCGAGGAGATCTGGTGCCAGGGCTATTCCGAGCCCAACGCGGGCTCCGACCTGGCGTCGCTGCAGACCCGCGCGGAGAAGGACGGCGACCACTACGTCATCAACGGCCAGAAGGTGTGGACGTCGCTCGCCCACATCGCGGACTGGATGATGCTGCTGGCCCGCACCGATCCGAGCGCGCCCAAGCACAAGGGCATCACCTACTTCCTCCTCGACATGAAGAGCCCCGGCGTCACCGTGAAGCCGCTCAAGCAGCTGACGGGCGACGCGGAGTTCAACGAGGTCTACTTCGACAACGTCCGCGTCCACGAGTCGCAGATCCTGGGCGGGCTCAATAACGGCTGGGCGGTCGGGCTCACCACCCTGATGTACGAGCGCCTCGCCCTCGGCTTCGGCCTGCAGGTGCGTCTGCGCATCGCGCTCGACAGCCTCGTCGACCTCGCGCGCAGCACCAAGAAGAACGGGGTGCCGGTGACCCAGGACCCGGTGATGCGCCAAAAGCTGGCCCAGATGTGGATCGACACCGAGGTGTTCAAGTACACCGGGGCGCGCGCGATCACCAAGCTCCTGAAGGGCGAGATACCCGGCCCCGAGGCCTCCGCGGGCAAGATGATGTGGGTGGAAGGCCACCAGCGCGTGCAGGAGCTGGCCATGGAGATCCAGGGCCCGTTCGGCCAGCTCACCGACGGCAGCGAGTGGGCGGTGGCGAACGGCCTCTGGCAGCACACCTTCCTGCGCTCGCGGGCCAACTCCATCGAAGGCGGCACCACCGAGATCCAGCGCAATATCATCGGCGAGCGCGTGCTCGGCCTCCCGAAAGGCTAAGCCATGAACTTCGGCTTCAACGAGGAGCAGGAGCTGCTGCGGAGCACCGCGCGGAAGTTCTTCGAGAACGAGTGCGGCTCCGAGACGGTGCGGCGCCTGATGGAGACGCCGGAGGGCATCAGCGCCGAGCTCTGGAAGAAGCTCGCCGAGCAGGGCTGGCTCGGCCTGATCTATCCCGAGCAGTACGACGGCACCGGGCTCGGGCTGGTGGACCTGGTCGTGCTCATGGAGGAGATGGGCCGCGCGGTGGCGCCGGGCCCGTACTTCTCCACCGTGCTCCTGGGCGGGCTCGCCATCCTCGAGGCGGGCGGCGACGCCCAGAAGAAGGAGTGGCTGCCGAGGATCGCGGCGGGCGACAAGCGCGTCGCGCTCGCCTGGATGGAGCCGAGCGCGCAGCTCGGCCCCGCCGGGGTGACGCTGACCGCGGTGAAGCGCGGTGAAACATTCACCCTCTCGGGCACCAAGCTCTTCGTGCACGACGCCCACACCGCGGACGCCCTCGTGGTGGCCGCGCGGACGCGGCCGGGGGCGGGCGCCGACGGCGTCTCGCTCTTCCTCCTGCCGAAGGGCACCAAGGGGCTCGAGGTGACCTTGCTGCCCACCATGGACCAGACCCGCAAGCTCTGCGAGGTCGCGTGCTCCGACGTCACGGTGGGCGCCGACGCGCTGCTCGGCGCGGCCGAGGCGGGCTGGGCGCCGCTCTCCCGCGTGCTCGACCGCGCCACCGTGGCCCTCTGCGCGGAGATGTGCGGGGGGGCCCAGAAGGTGCTCGACATGACGGTCGAGTACGCGAAGATCCGCCAGGCCTTCGGCCGGCCGATCGGTTCCTACCAGGGCGTCAAGCACCGCGCCGCCGACATGCTGGTGGACGTCGAGAACAGCAAGTCCATCACCTATTACGCGGCGTGGGCGCTCGACGAGAACTCGCCGGAGGCGCCGCTGGCGGTGAGCATGGCCAAGGCCTACGTCTCCGACGCCTACCGCCGCGTCGCGGCGGGGGGCATCCAGCTCCACGGCGGCATCGGCTTCACCTGGGAGCACGATCTGCACCTCTACTTCAAGCGCGCGAAGGGCTCGGAGTTCACCTTCGGCGACGCCACCCATCATCGCGAGCGGGTGGCGCAGCTCGTGAATCTCTAGCCGATGCCGAAACCCCTGCAGGCCGCTCAAAAAGGTCCAGATGCGAGGCGGCGCCCGAGAGCCGCCCGCGAGGCGTACTCTCTGTACGTTGACCGGGCGGCCGAGGGCGCCAACGAAGCAGCCGGGCCTTTTTCAGCGGCCTGACGCCCATGATCAAGCGGGTCCGGCAGCACGTGGGCCGGTGGATGCGGCGCGATCCGCGCGAGGCGGTGGCCGACGCGCTGCTCTTCGCCGACCACGAAGAGATCCAGGACATCGCGCGCCAGATCCGCCGCACCAAGGTGGAGATGGACCGCTCGGTGCTCTCCATGCGGAGCTGGGCGCGCGACCTCGGCCGGCGTCTCGCGGAGGCTCCCCGCGGGCTCTCCCGCAACGAGGACCTGCGCGCGCTCGGGGAGACGGTGGGCGGCCTCGCGCACAACTTCAACAACTCGCTGGCCGCCATCCTGGCCTACACCGAGCTGATGCTGCGTGAGAGCGAGTCGGAGGCGGCGCGCCGGCGGCTCGTGGTGATCCGTGACGTGGCGCTCGAGGCGTCCGCGACGGTCCGTAAACTGCAGGAGTTTGTCTCGCGCCAGCCCCAGACCGCCTACGGGCCGGTGGGCCTGCCCGCGGTCATCGCGGAGGCCCTCGAGCTGACCACGCCGCGCTGGCGCGACGAGGCGGACCGCAAGGGCACCGTCATCGCGGTGACCCAGGACATGGAGGCCCTGCCGCCCGTCGAGGGCAATGCCTTCGAGCTGCGCGACGCCCTCGTGCGCCTGATCCACAACGCGGTGGACGCCATGCCCCGGGGCGGGTCCCTGGCCATCCGGGCGGCCGCGGAGGCCTCGGGCTGGGTGGTCGTGGAGGTGAAGGACACCGGCGTGGGCATGTCGGTGGAGCAGCGCCGGCGCCTGGCCGAGCACGCGCGGAGCCTCCACCCGGGCCAGGGGCCGGGGCAGGGGCTGGCCGAGGTGTACGACATCGTCGAGCGGCACGGCGGCAGCGTGACGATCGACAGCGCGATCGGCAAGGGCACCACGGTGCGGCTGCGGCTGCACGCCAGCCGCTTCCAGATCATCCCCGCCTCCGAAGGGTTGGCCGAGCGGCAGGTCCTGCCGGAGCACGCCGCGCGTGTGCTCCTGGTGGACGACGACCCGCGGCTGCTCACCGTGCTCTCCGACGTGCTGCGCAGCGAGGGCCACGCCATCACCACCGCCGCCAACGGCGACGAGGCGCTGGCCGTGTTCGATCCGGGCGCGCACGACGTGGTCATCACCGACCTCGGCATGCCCAGGATGAACGGCTGGGAAGTGGCCGAGCGCATCAAGACGCGCTCGCCCGCGACCGCGGTCTTCATCCTCACCGGCTGGGGCGAGGGGGTCTCGGCGCACGAGTCCATGCAGTTCGTGGACCGCGTCATCGCCAAGCCGGTGTCCGCGGAGGCCCTGCTCGGTCAGCTCGCCGGTCTCACGCGGTCCCGCGTCCCGCCCGCGTGACGGCCCCTCCGGCTTCCCCCGTCGCCCCCCGTCCCGCCGCCTCCGTGCTGCTCGTGCGCCCGGGCACGGCCTGCCCGGTCGAGGTCTACATGATCCGGCGGGAGAAGAGCATGCGCTTCCTGGGCGGCTTCTACGCCTTCCCCGGCGGCAAGGTCGAGCCCACCGACGGCTCCGCGGAGGCGCTCGCCCGCTGCCGCGGCATCTCCTCGGCCGCCGCGCTCGCCGCCTTCCCGGCCGCGGACGGGATCCCGCCGCTCGCCTTCTGGGTCACCGCCGCGCGCGAGCTGGTGGAGGAGACGGGGCTGCTCGTGAGCTGCGACGCCGACGGCCGGGCGGTGAACACGCGGGATCCCGCGGTGCGCCACCGCGTGGAGCGGCTCCGCCACGCGCTCGTCGGTGAGGAGGCGCCCTTCCACGTGCTGCTCGCCCGCGAGGGCTGGCACCTCGACCTCGCGCCCTTCCGCTACCTCTCGCACTTCATCACACCACCCTCGAACCCGATCCGCTTCACCGCGCGCTTCTTCCTGGCCCCCGTGCCCGCCGGGCAGGAGCCGCGCCTGCTCGGCGGGGAGGCCTCCGAGGGCTTCTGGATCGATCCCGCCGAGGGCCACCGCCGCTTCCTCGCGGGCCTGATGCCGATGGCCGAGCCGGCCGACTGCGGGCTCGGGTACATCGCCGGCTTCGATACGCTGGACGACGTGTGGGCCGCGCACACCGACGGGCGCCACAAGTTCCACGGCATCCTCGACCGCATCGAAGCGGCTGGCTTCACCATTCCCCGAAGCAAGCGGATCGGCCCGAGCTGAGGGCCGGCGCGCGATGGATAATGCGGCGGCCCTCTTCGTTGACGCGCCCGTCGAGGAAGGCCACGGCGCGCGCGCGGCGCTCCTCACCCCGTCCGGTCCCGTCACCTACGCCCAGCTCCAGGGCGTGACCGATCGGGCCGCCCACGGGCTGCGCGCGCGGGACGTCGAGCCCGAGCAGCGGGTGGCCATGCTCCTGCCCGACGGCCCCGCCTGGGCTGCGACCTTCTTCGCCGCGCTGAAGCTGGGCGCGGTGGCGGTACCGTTGAACACGCGACTCGGCGCCGCCGACCTCCGGACCGTGCTGGCCGACTGCCGGCCGAAGGCGCTGGTGGCCGATCGCGCGCTGCTAGCTGCGGCGGGCGTCGATGCGGAGACGCTCGGCCCCCGCGTGCTGGATTTCGACGCGCTCGTGGCCGGCGCGCCCGCCGCGGCGCTGCCGCCCGAGCCGGTGAGTGGCGACGCGATGGCCTTCTGGCTCTACACGTCCGGCACGACCGGCTCCCCGAAGGCGGCCGTGCACTGCCACCGAACGCTGCCCGCCTGCCGCCATTACCTGGAGGTCCTGGGCGTGACCGCCGCCGACCGGATCTTCGCCACCTCGAAGCTCTTCTTCGCCTATGCCCTCGGCAACGCGCTCCTGATCCCCCTCCACGCCCGCGCGCCGACGTACCTGCACCCGGGCTGGCCGGATCCCGCCGCGGTCGCCGCCGTGATGCGCGAGATTCGGCCCACGCTCTTCTTCTCGGTGCCGACGGTCTACGCCCGGCTGCTCCACGCCGACCTGCCCGCCGAGACCTTCAGCTCGGCGCGCCTCTGCGTCTCGGCCGGCGAACGGCTGCCCGCCTCCCTCTACACCGCCTGGCGGCAGCGGTTCGGCGTCGAGATCCTCGACGGCATCGGCGCCACCGAGACCATCTTCATGGTGCTCTCCAACCGGCCCGGCCAGAGCCGTCCCGGGTCGTCGGGCGGGCCGGTGCCGGGCACGGAGGCCAGGATCCTGGACGCGGAGGGCCGGCCGGTGCCCGATGGCCAGGAAGGCGTGCTCTGGGTCCGTACGCCCTCGCAGGCCGCGGGCTACTGGCAGCGGCTCGCCCACTCGCGCCGGACCTTCGTGGGGGACTGGTTCCGGACCGGTGACGTCTACCGGCGGGAGGCGGACGGCGGCCACATCCACTGCGGCCGCGAGGACGACTTCTTCAAGGTGGCTGGGCAGTGGGTGGCCCCGGCCGAGATAGAATCGGTCCTGCTGCGGCACCCGGGCGTCCTCGACAGCGGGGTCGTCGGGGCCGAGGAGGCCGGCGGGCTCATCAAGCCCTTCGTGTTCGTCGTGCCCCGCGATCCGGCCGCGGAGCCGGAGGCGCTGCGGGCGGACGTGCGGCGGTTCCTGGAGGGCGCGCTCCCGCCCCACCAGCGGCCGCGGGAGATCAGGATCGTGAGCGAGCTGCCGCGCACCGCGACCGGCAAGCTCCAGCGCTTCCGGCTGCGCGACCTGGCCCGAGCGAGCGCGTGAGGCGGGTACGCGTGAGGCGCGTAGATGGTGAGTAACGCGCTCACGGTGAAGGTGCGCTGGAGCGAGGCCGATCCGGCGGGCATCGTGTTCTACCCGCGCTTCTTCGAGTGGTTCGATCTCGGCACCGAGGCCCTGTTCGAGTCGCTCGGACTGCGGTGGGCCGAGATGTTCCCGGCTTCGCAGATCGTGGGCGTGCCCATCGTGGAGTCCGGCGCGCGCTTCGCCTCTCCGGTACGCTACGGCGACGAGGTGCGCATCGAGACCACGGTGAGCGAGGTGCGCGAGAAGACGTTCCGGGTCGAGCACGAGGTGTCCGTTGGCCCTCGGCGCTGCGCCACCGGCTTCGAGGTGCGGGCCTGGGTGGCGCGGCCCGAGCACCCCGGCGGCGCGCTGGCGGCCCGGCCCATCCCGCCGCGGGTCGTCGCTCGCCTCAAGGGAGAGCCTTCACCGTGAAACCAGAGCTCGTGTTCGAGACGAGTGTCCGCGAACTGGGGGAGTGCGGGGGCCATTTCTGGGCCCCCGCAGCTGAAGAGCATGAAGAACTAGACGGTTGCCCGCAGAGGCCACGAACATGAGCCCACTAGCCGGAGCATTTCTCACGGTCCACACGCCCCGCTACTGCACGCTGGAGGCCGCGATCGAGGGCAAGCTGGCCTCCGAAGTCTTCCGCCCGGTGCGTGACGGCCTCGTGGCGCAGGGCGACGTCGTCGGGCAGGCGAAGCTCGACGTGACCGTGATCAACTCCTGCCACCTGATCACCACGTTCCCCACCGTGGTGGACGGCACCCCGCGGCACCACGGCGTGCTCACCGCCCAGGAGGCGCCCGAGATCATCCACGGCGTGGCCTACGACTACCCGGGCGACTACGACCTGGCCGCGCGCCTCATCGCCCGCGGCAAGGCGGCGGGGCTGCAGTGCGTGCTGGCCAACGACGTCCACTATCCGCTCGACTACGGCACGCTGATGCCGATGGTATGTTATCTCGATCGGGCGCAGCAAACCCCGATCGTCCCGGTGTCGGTCTGCCTGTCCGCGGATCTGAACGAGGCCCACGCGTGGGGCCGCCACGTGGCCCGGGCGGCGGGCGAGAGCGGCAAGCGGGTGGGCTTCGTGGCCAGCGGCAGCGTCTCCCACAAGCTGGTGCGGGGGCCCGAGAAGGCGCCCCTGCCGGCCGACCAGGAGCTCGACCACCGCTTCGCCCGGCTCCTGGCCGACGGCGAGCTCGAGAAGCTCTGGGCCTGGCTCCCCGAGTTCACCCGCACCACCGAGACCGAGATGGGCGGCCGCCACCTGGCCATGCTGCTGGGGGCGGTCATGGAGTCGGGGCACCGCTTCGTGCCCACCGTGCACGCCTACGGCCCCTCCTCGGGCAGCGGCAACTACGTGATCTCCCTGCTGGCGGCCTGAAACTCCTTACACCCGCAACCGGTTTGTAATCTACCGCTCGCACTCTCCCAAGGAGGGGACAGGAATGGACAAGGTCACACGGCGGAAGTTCCTCGGCGGAGCAACGCTCGCGGCGGCCGGCACCGCGATGGGGCCGTGGGTGCTGCGCGCCGGCGCGCAGTCGGGCCCGATCAAGATCGGCGTCGTGCTGCCGTACACGGGCGTCTACGCGGTGCTCGGCGAGTCCATCACGCAGGGCATGGAGCTGGTCTTCGCCCGCGAGAACTGGACGGTGGCGGGACGCAAGATCGAGATGATCAAGGAAGACGACGAGATGCAGCCGCCGGTGGGCGTCCGCAAGACGGAGAAGCTCATCGACTCCGACAAGGTGGACATCCTCACCGGGCCGGTGCACAGCGGCATCCTGATGGGCATGCGCGACAAGGTGCACAACAGCAAGACCATCCTGATCGTCTCCAACGCGGGCGCGGACGCCATCAGCCGCGGGCGCTGCTCGAAGTGGATCTTCCGCACCTCGTTCTCGAACTGGCAGCCCTGCCAGCCCATGGGCGGCTGGGTCGCGAAGAACGTCTCGAAGGACGTGTTCCTGACCGCGCCCAACTACCAGGCCGGCAAGGACATGATGAACGCCTTCAAGGAGACCTTCGTCCCGGCCGGCGGCAAGGTGGTGGACGAAGACTACCCGAAGCTGGGCGAGACCGACTACGCGCCGTATCTCACCAAGATCCGGCAGTCCGGCGCCAAGGCGGTGTTCGCCTTCTTCTCGGGCACGGACGCGGTGAACTTCGTGAAGCAGTTCGATCAGTTCGGGCTCAAGCAGAACATCAAGCTCACCGGCGCGGGCTTCCTCACCGAGCCCGACGTGCTGCCCGCCCAGGGCAAGTCGGCCCTCGGCGTGATCACCGGCCACTTCTACACGCCGGTGCTCGACAACCCGACCAACCAGCGCTTCGTGAAGGAGTTCCGCGAGAAGTACGCGGGCAAGATGCCGGACGGCTTCGCGTGCCAGGGCTACGACACCGCGGAAGTCATCGTGCGCGCGCTCAAGGCGGTGAACGGCAATACCCAGGACAAGATGAAGCTGGTGGAGGTCATCGAGAAGAGCGAGTTCGACAGCCCGCGGGGGCGCTTCCGCTTCGACCCCAAGAGCCACAACGTGATCCAGCCCTTCATCTACGTCCGCGAGGTGAAGGAAGTGGCGGGCGGGCTCAACAACGTGCCGATCGACAAGGTCGCCAACGTGACGGATCCCGGCACCGGCTGCACGCTCCCGGCCTAGTCGGGGGGACGCGGCACCCCGCATGCCGGCTGATCTGTTCGCGCAGGCACTGAACGGGCTGGCCTACGGGGTGCTGCTGTTCTTGCTGTCCGTCGGGCTCACGCTGATCTTCGGAATGCTCGACGTGGTCAACCTCGCCCATGGCTCCTTCTACATGCTGGGCGCCTACGCGGGATTGAGCCTCATCGCGGGCACCGATAATTTCTGGCTGGCCCTGCTGCTGGCCCCGCTCGCGGTGGGCCTCATCGGGGCGGTGGTGGAGGTGACCTGTCTCCGCCCGCTCTACCGGCGCCCGCCGCTCGACCAGGTCCTGCTCACCTTCGGCTTCATCTACCTCTTCGAGGACCTGGTGAAGTGGATCTGGGGCGGCCGCATCCGCTCGATCTCGCCCCCCGATCTCTTCTCGGGCTCGGTGTCGGTGTGGGGCGCGATCATCCCGTCGTACCGGCTCTTCGTCATCGTGTTCGGGCTCGTGATGGCCGTGCTGCTCTGGCTCCTGATCGAGCGCACGCGTCTGGGGGCGATCATCCGCGCGGGCGTCTTCGACGCCGAGATGACGGGCGGGCTCGGCATCAATATCCGTCGGGTGTTCACCGCGGTGTTCGCCTTCGGCGCGGCGCTCGGCGGGCTGTCCGGCGTCATCGCGGGGCCGATCCAGTCCGCGCACCCGTCGATGGGCGTGACCATCCTGATCCCCGCCCTGATCGTGGTGGTGGTGGGCGGCCTCGGCAGCCTCAAGGGCTCGCTGGCCGGCAGCCTCCTCATCGGCCAGGCCGAGACCTTCGGGAAGGCGTGGCTGCCCGACTCCTCCATGCTGATCATCTACGTGGTGATGGCCACGATCATGCTGGTCCGGCCGCAGGGGCTCTTCGGCCGCCCGCTCAAGTGACGATCCGGCTGCTCGCCTTCGCGGTGGTGGTGGTGGCGCTGGCGCTGTTCCCGCTCACCACCGGCAGCTATCCGGTGAAGCTGCTCCAGGAGATCCTGATCTGGGGCATCTTCGCGATGAGCCTCGATCTGCTGATGGGCTATGCGGGCATGGTCTCCTTCGGCCACTCCGCCTACTTCGGCATCGGCGGCTACGTGGCCGCGCTCGCGCTCACGCAGAGTCCGGGGCTGGTCTCGGCCCTCGTGCTGCCCGCGCTGGCCGCCGGCCTCGCCGCCCTCGTCATCGGCTTCTTCTCGATCCGCGTGAGCGGCGTGTACTTCATCATGCTCACGCTCGCCTTCTCGCAGATGTTCCACGCCTACACCTTCCAGGTGTCCTGGCTCGGGGCCGAGGACGGCCTCGTCGGGATCCCGCGCCCGGTGGTGCCGGGCTGGGACGTCTCGAGCCTGCGCGGCTTCCACGGTTACCTGCTCACGCTGGTGGCGCTGAGCGCGCTCGTGCTCTGGCGCATCGTCCGCTCGCCCTTCGGCCACGTGCTGCGCGGCATCCACGAGAACGAGGCGCGCATGGAGGCGGTGGGCTACGCGGTGGATCGCTACAAGCTCGTGGCCTTCGTCATCGCGGGCGTCTTCGCGGGCCTCGCGGGCTCGCTCTACGCCCAGTTCAACGGCTCGATCACGCCGGACGCCTTCTTCTGGAAGACCTCCGGCGAGGCGCTCCTCATGGTCATCATCGGCGGCACCGGGACCCTGGGCGGCCCGGTCCTGGGCGCGGCCGCGTTCATCCTGCTCCAGAGCCTGGTCAGCACCTATACCGAGCGCTGGATGCTGATCCTGGGCGTGACGTTCATCCTCTTCGTTCTCTTCGCGCCCGGCGGCATCGTGGGCGCGCTGCGCGGGCGGGTGGGCCTGCGCGCATGATCGCGCCGCTCCTGGCCACGGAGACGCTGAGTCGCGCCTTCGGCGCGCTGACTGCGCTCAGCCGCGTCTCGCTCGAGGTCGCCCCGCGCGAGCGCCGGGCCATCATCGGCCCCAACGGCGCGGGCAAGACGACGCTCTTCAACGTCATCACCGGCCAGCTCGCCCCCACGTCGGGCCGCATCCTCCTCGACGGCGCGCCGATCGGCGGGCTGGCCCCGCACGCGGTGGCCCGGCGCGGCATCTCGCGCTCGTTCCAGCGCAACAACCTCTTCCCGAAGCTCGCGGTCGAGGAGAACCTGCGGCTGGCCGCCGCGGTGGCCGCGCCCGGCACCTGGGATCTCCTGGGTAGCGTCACGCGCCGCCGTGGGCCGCTCGACCGGGCGCGCGAGGTGGCCGAGGTGGTCGGCCTGACCGACCGCCTGGGCGAGCCGGCCGGGCGCCTGTCCTACGGCGAGCAGCGCCAGCTCGAGATCGGGGTGGCGCTCGCCACCTCCCCGCGGCTCCTCCTTCTGGACGAGCCCACCGCCGGCATGTCGCCCGAGGAGACGCTGCGCATGACGCGCATGCTCGAGGCGCTGCCGCGCGACGTCACGCTCCTGATCATCGAACACGACATGGACGTGGTGGGCTCGCTCGCCGACCGCGTCACGGTGCTGCACTACGGCGAGGTGCTCACGGAGGGCACCTTCGCCCAGGTGAAGGCCGATCCGCGCGTCTACGAAGTCTACCTGGGGAGCGCCTGAGCCGTGCTCGAGGTCGACTCCATCCACACCTACTACGGGGAGAGCCACGTGCTCCACGGCGTCTCGCTGCGCGTGGCGCCGGGGGAGGCGGTGGCGCTGCTCGGCCGGAACGGCGCGGGCAAGACCACCGCGATCCGCAGCATCGTGGGCTTCACGCCGCCCCGCGCCGGCCGCGTGGTCTTCGAGGGGCAGGCGATCGAGCGCTGGCCCGCCTACCGCATCGCGCGCCGGGGCCTGGCCCTGGTGCCGCAGGGCCGGCGCATCTTCGCGCCGCTCTCGGTGCGCGAGAACCTGCTGCTGGGCGCGCGCTCCGAGGGCTGGACGCTCGAGCGCGTGTTCGAGCTGTTCCCGCGCCTGCGCGAGCGCCAGGCCCAGCTCGGGGGCACGCTCTCGGGCGGCGAGCAGCAGATGCTGGCCATCGCCCGCGCGCTGCTCACCAACGGCCGCCTGCTCCTGCTGGACGAGCCGTCGGAGGGCCTGGCCCCGCTGATCGTCCGCGAGATCGGCACCACGTTGCAGGCGCTCAAGGCGCAGCGCCTCGCGCTGCTGCTGGTGGAGCAGAACTACCACCTGGCCCTGCGGGTGGCCGACCGGGTCTACGTGATGAACAAGGGGCAGATCGTCTACCAGGGCACGCCGGCCGGGCTCGAGGCCGACGAGGAGGTCAAGCGGCGCTACCTCGGCGTGGCGTGAGCACCCCTCACCCCCTGGCCCCTCACCCTGCCGTCTCCCCTCTGGGGAGAGGGTGTGTCGTCAGAGCAGCTTGAAGAGGCGGGGTAGGATCAGCGTGATCTGCGGCACCAGGATGATGATGACGAGTCCGACCAGCAGCACGGCCACGAAGGGCAGCATCGCGCGCGTGGCCCGGTCCACCGAGACCTCCGCGATCCCGCAGGCGATGAAGAGGCCCACCCCGATCGGCGGCAGGAAGAGCCCGATGCCCACCGCGGCCACGACGACGATGGCGTAGTGGATGGGGTCGATGCCGAGCCCGTTCGCCACCGGCAGGAGGCTCGGCAGGAGGATGACCACCGCGGGGAGCCCTTCGATCACCGCGCCGAAGAAGATGAAGATGGCGGCGGTGAGGAAGAGGAAGATCAGGCTGCTGCCCGGCACCACCGTCATGATCCGGATCAATGCGGCGGGCATCTGCTGGACGGTGAGAAACCACGAGACGACCCCCGCGGTGCCGAGCAGCAGCCCCACCGCCCCGGTGATCATCGCCGAATTCATGATGATGGCGGGCAGGGCGCTCCACTTGATCTCGCGATAGATGAAGAGGCCCACCACCGCGGCGTAGAGCACGGCCAGCACCGAGGCCTCGGTGGGCGTCATGATGCCGCCCAGGATGCCGCCGAAGATGATCGCGGGCATGCCGAGCGGGATGAGCGCCTGGCGGAAGGCCACGCCCAGCTCGCCCAGGGTGGGCTTGGCCTCGGCCGCGATGCCCAGGCGGCCCGCGGTGCGCCAGATATAGGCCATCAGCACCAGCGCCATCACCACCGCGGGCAGGAAGCCGGCGGTGAAGAGCGCGGCCACCGAGAGGCTCGCCACCGAGCCGATCACGATCATGAGGATGCAGGGCGGCACCAGGATGCCCATCGCGGAGGCCGCCGACACGACCGCGACCGCCAGCTCCTTGCTGTAGCCGGCGCGCACCATGCCCGGGATGGTGGTGGACGCCACCGCGGAGACGTCGGCTACCGTCGAGCCCGAGATGCCCGAGAAGATGTACTCGGCCGCCACCACCGCCATGCCGAGCCCGCCCCGCACCCAGCCGACTAGGGCCACCGCCAACCGGACGAGCCGGCGCGCGATGCCGCCCGTCTCCATGAGCGCGCCGGCCAGGATGAAGAGCGGCAGGGAGAGCAGGACGAACGAATCCACCTGGTGCAGGATGGTCTGCACCGTCACCGCGAGCGGCACCGGCGCGGCGAGGATGGCGCCGACGTAGCCGGCCAGCCCCACCGTCACCGCCACCGGCACGCCGATGGCCAGCAGCACCAGGAAGACGAGGCAGACGAGGATCATCGGCCGCGGGCCAGGCGCCAGAGCTGGGGGACCGAGAAGAGGATCATGAGCGCGCCCCCGATTGGGAGCGCGGCGTAGAACCACACCATGGACAGCTCGAGGGAATCGGAGACCTGCCGGCGCGCCACCGGCCACATGGCCAGGCCGCCCGCCACCAGCACCCCGCCGAAGGCCACCACGAGCAGACCGACCACCAGATCGGTCGCGCGCCGCAGGCGGGGGCCGAAGCGGTCGATCAGCAGGTGGAGGCGAAAGTGGGCGCCGCGCCGGACGGCGGACGCGGCGCCCAGGAACACCATCCACACGAAGCAGAGCCGCGCGACCTCGTCGTACCACTGGAAGGTCGCCTGCAGCACGTAGCGGCTCCACACGCCGAGGAAGACGTCCACCACCAGGACCAGCATCAGTCCCAGGCAGACCCAGTCGACGAGCACGCTACTTCGCGGTGGCCCGCGCCTCCGCGATCACCCGATCCACGAGCTCCTTGCCCGCCTTCTGCTCGAGGAACTTCCAGACCGGCTGAGCGCGCTCCTGGAAGAGGCGGATGTCCTTCACGTCGTTGACCTGCATGCCCTTGGCCTTCATCAGGGCCAGGCCTTCGACCTCGGCCTTCACCTCGTCCTGGCGGTGCTGGGCGCAGGAGGCGGCCATCGTCTCGTCCACGACCTTCTTCAAATCGGCGGGCAGGCCGTCGTACTTCGGCTTGGCCATCATCCACACCGCGGCCGGATACGAGTGCAGGGTCTTCGAGTAGTACTTGGTGATCTCGTGGAACTTGTCGGAGACCGCGGTGGTCACCGGCAGCTCGAGCCCGTCCACCGTGCCCTGGCGCACCGCCATGTACACCTCGCCCCAGATCATCGGCACCGGGTTGGCCCCGAACTGCTTGAAGACCTCGACCAGGGTGGGGATGGGCGGGACGCGGATGGTCTGGCCCTTCAGATCGTCGGGCACGAACACCGGCCGCTTGTTGGAGAGCACGCCGCGGAACCCCCAGCCGCCGCCGTAGCAGAAGGGCTTGGCCCCGAGCGGCTCGAAGCGGTTCATCAGCTCCCGCCCGACCGGCCCGTCCATCACCCGCCACGCGTGCTCGCGGTTCTGGTAGAGGAACGGCACGTCGGAGGCGAGCATCTTCGGGTCGAACTTGCCGCCCGCCGAGGGCAGGGACACCGCGGCCACGTCCACCGTGCCGAGCTGCATGCCCTCGATCTGGACGATCTCGTTCTTGGTGAGCTGTCCGGCCGGGTAGACCTCCACCTTGATGCGGCCGCCGCTCTTCGCCTCGGCGATCTCCTTGAACTTGTACGCGGAGGTGGTGAAGGGGTTGTCGTTGCCGACGATGGTGGCGAGCTTGAGGGTGACCACCTGGGCGGGCGCGGGTGAGGCGAGCCCGAACACGATGAGCATGACGAGCGCTGCGCGTAGGACCATGACGAGCCTCCAGCGGCGTTGGGGGTGGGCGGCGTCTGGGCTCGCTTATATCCCAGGCTCCCCCTGGGTCGCAAGCGCCGCGACTTTGCTACACTCGGCCCCATGAGCTGGATCGACCCGAATTTTCCAAACTGCGCGACGCCCACGGACCTGGTCGGCCGCGTGCTCGGGCTCAATCCCGGGATGATGACGGGGCCCGGCACCAACACCTACCTGGTCGGCCGCACCTATCCGATCCTGATCGACACCGGCGCCGGCGAGGCCGACTATCCCGCGCTGTTCGAGCGGTACCTGCGGGAGCGCGGCTGGCGGCGGCCGGAGCGCATCATCCTGACCCATCGCCATCGCGATCACCTGGGCGGGGTGGGCCAGCTCCGCGAGCTGTTCCCGGGCGTGCCCGTGTCCAAGCTGATCTTCAGGGATTCCGGGTTGCCCGAGGACGTGGACATGCTGCGGGACGGCGAGCTGGTGGAGGGCGACGGTGTCACCCTCGTGCCGATCCACACCCCCGGCCACGCCTCCGACCATCTCTGTTTCTTCCTGAAAGAAGAGCGCGCGCTCTTCAGCGGCGACCTGATCCTGAACGGCTCCACCACCGTGATCCCCGACGAGGACGGCGACCTCGGCCAGTACCTCGACTCGCTCCGCCGCGTGCAGGCCCTCGGCGTGCGGCACATCTATCCGGCCCACGGCCCGGTGATCGAGGACGGCCCCGGCAAGATCCAGGAGTTCATCGATCACCGGATGCTGCGCGAGCGCCAGATCCTGGAAGTGCTGGGCGACGGCTCGCGCACGGTGCCCGAGATCGTCAAGGTGATCTACGCCGACGTGATGCCCGCGCTCCACCGCATGGCCGGCATGTCCGTGCACTCCCACCTGCGCAAGCTCAAGAGCGAGGCGCGGGTGAGCGAGGAGACGGTGGCCGGCAGTCCCTCCCGCTGGACCCTGCTCTAGCGGCTCCGCGCCGCGCCGATCCCATGCTGCTGACCAACGGCCGTATCCACACGATGGACGCCGCCGGCTCCGTGGTGGATTCCCTCGTCATCCGCGCCGGCCGCGTGGCCTTCGCGGGCCGGCGCGGCGACATCAACCCGGCTCCGCGCGAGCCCACGCTCGACCTGGGCGGCCGCGCGGTGCTGCCGGGACTGGTGGATGGGCACGGGCACCTGATGCTGCTGGCCCGCGCGCGGCTCGAGCTGAACCTGGCCACCGCGGGCTCGGAGGACGAGATCGCGCAGATGGTGGCGGCGGCCGCGGCGCGGTTGCGACCGGGGCAGTGGATCAGCGGGCGCGGCTGGGATCAGACGCGCTGGCCCGGGCAGGCCTACCCTGGGCGCGCCTCGCTCGATCGCGCGGCGCCCGGGCATCCGGTCGCGCTCATCCGCGTGGACGGCCACGCGACCTGGGCCAGCGGCGAGGCGCTCACCCGCGCCGGCATCACGCGCCACTCCAGCGACCCGCCGGGCGGCCTCATCACGAAGGACGCAAACGGCGAGCCCACCGGGATCCTGATCGACCTGGCCCAGGACATCATCCGCTCGCTGGTCCCGGCGCCGGCGGAGGAGCGCTTCGACCAGGCGGTGCGCGAGACCATGGCCGAGTGCCTCGCCAAGGGGCTCACCGGCGCGCACGAGCCGGGGCTCGACCTGTCGGCCGTCGCGTCGTACACGCGGCTGATCGAGCGCGGCCAGTTCCCGTTCCGCGTCTTCGCGGCGCTCTCCGGCAAGAAGGCCTGGGCCCGCTACCGCGACGGCGCGCCCGAGACGGTGGGCGACGGCCGGCTCGTGGTGGGCGCGGTGAAGCTCTGGCTCGACGGGGCGCTCGGCTCGCGCGGGGCCGCGCTGCACTCGCCCTACTGCGACGATCCCGCGAACACCGGGCTCGTGCGGGTGCCGCCCGAAGACGTCGAGCGGCTCACCCGCGAGGTGAGCGCCCGCGGCTTCCACGTGTGGGTGCACGCCATCGGTGATCGCGCCAATACCATGGTGCTCGACGTCTTCGAGCGCGTGCGGGCCGTGGGCGGCCCGCAATCACGGTTGCGCGTGGAGCACGCCCAGATCCTCACCCCCGCGGACATGCCGCGCTTCGCGCGCCTCGGCGTGGTTCCGAGCATGCAGCCGACGCACTGCACCTCCGACATGCGGTGGGCGGGGGAGCGCCTCGGCCCCGAGCGGCTCGCGGGCGCCTACGCCTGGCGGTCGGTACTGGACGCGGGCGCCTATATCGCGGGCGGCTCCGACTTCCCGGTGGAGGACGCCAACCCGTTCCACGGCCTGCACGCCGCGGTGACCCGCCGGCCCCGCGAGGGTGACGACCCGGGCTGGCAGCCCGCCCAGCGCATGACTCGCGAGGAAGCGATGCGCTCGTTCACGATCTGGAACGCGCGCTCCATCGGCCTGGAGGCCGACCAGGGCTCGCTGGAGGCGGGCAAGCGCGCCGACCTCATCGCGCTCTCCGACGACGTGTTCACCTGCGCGGAGGAGAAGATCGCCGGCCTCGCCCCGGTGCTCACCATGGTGGGCGGGGCCGTCGCGTACGCCGTGGATCAGGACTTCGGCGCGAGCCGCTCCGCGAGCCGTGCGAGCTCCGCCGGATCGACGTCGGACACGAGCGCGTAACCCAGCTCCCCGTCGCGCCACAGCACCGAGTTGAACCCCCGAGAGGTCGTGACGTGGGCCTGACCTCCGCCCACACGCACGAGCCCCCGCGTCGGCCACGGCAGCCCGTCGGCGCGAAAGACGAAGAGCGAGATCGTGTGCAGGCGCCGGTTGAAGACGAACACGGCGGCCTTGCGGTCGAGGTAGTAGCCGACCGCGCCGCCCCGCAGCGGGAAGTCCTGGTCGCCGTCGAAGCGCACGACCGGCGCGAAGTCGAGGCGCCCCTCGAACCACGGCTTGACCTGGTGGATGCCGCCGCTCTCGATGTCGAGCGGATGCTGACTCGACAGGATCCGCAGATGATCGTTGACCGCCTCGGCGACCATCCGGGTGGCGGCGCGCTCGCTCACCCGCTGGTAGGCGAGCGGCCCCACGATCAGGAGCACCGCGGCCGCCGCCGCGACCGGGACGAGGTACCGCGCCCGGCGCCGCCAGAGGCCCGGCGTGGCCGCCGGCGCGCCCGGCCACTCCGCGGCCAGCCGGCGCTTCAGGGACACCGGCGCTCGGTGCTGGGGGAGCCGGCTCTCGAGCGCCTCGCTCAGGAGCGCCTCCGCCGCCGCCTCGTGCGCGCACGCGGCGCACGTCTGCAGGTGCGCCTGCAGCGCCGCGTGCGTCTCCGGGGCGAGCCGGCCGCGCTGGGCGTCCAGGAGCCGGTCCCGGGCTTCCTCGCAGGTCATCGCGCGTAGTCCTTGAGCAGCGCGCGCAGCGCCGCGCGCGCCCGCGACAGCCGGGACTTCACGGTCCCGATCGGGCAGCCCACGACCAGGGCGACCTCGACCTCGGTCAACCCCTCGAGGTCCAGCAGGATCACGGTGCGCGCCTCCTCGCTGAGAGTCATGAGCGCGCGCTCGATCTCCTCGCCGACCACCTTCCGCAGCCGGTCCAGCTCGAGATCGCCCCGGAGCCACTGCACCGGCTCCACGCCCTGCGCGGTGGGCGCCACCGTGTCGAGCCCGCCCACCGTGGGGTTGTGCCGCTCGTGGCGGTACTGGCTGAGGAACGTGTTGCGCAGGATGCGGAAGAGCCAGGCCTTGAGATTGGTCCCCGGCGTGTACTGGTGCGCCGAGGTGAGGGCGCGCGCGTAGGTCTCCTGCACGAGGTCTTCCGCATCGGTCGGGCTGCGGGTGAGGTACCGGGCAAGGTTGTAGAGCGTGTCCGCGTAGGCCAGGGCCTCGCGCCCGAGCCCGCCCGCGTCGGCCCGCCCCCATCTCGCCATGCCGTGATCATAGGCCTCGCTCACGCCACTCCGCCATCGACCATCGCAACGCGGGGCCGGCCGGATCGTTCCAGCCCGGATTGTTTTCGAGCCATGGAACGACGAGGGCGGGGCAGCGTTGGCACGGACGGAGGAGTCGAGCATGAGACCACGAGATGACGGATGGAGATACCGGATCCTGGTGGGGGTGGCGGTCGCGGGGCTGCTGCTGGCCCCATCGGGCCCGGCGCGGGCGCAGCCGCAGACGGGGCCGCACATCGAGATCAAGGCGCACGGCTACGGGATCCCCGAGCTGGCGGTCCAGCCGGGCACCACCGTCACCTGGATCAATCACGACGACGATCCCCACACCGTGACCTCGACCGAGAACGTCTTCCGGTCGCCGGGGATCGATACCGACGAGACCTACTCTTACACGTTCACCAAGCCGGGTACCTACGAGTACTTCTGCACCTTGCACCCGCTGATGACGGGCAAGGTCGTGGTGAGGAGCGGATCATGAGCGACCAGGGCGGCGTCGACCGGCGGGGGTTTCTCCAGTGCATGGCGTGGACGGGGACGGGCCTGCTCTGGTCCGTCGCGGGCGGAGTGCTCTCGTCCCGGGCGATCGGCGTGGGCGCGGCAGAGGCCCAGTCCGCGCCGGCCACCTTCAGCTTCGCCCAGATCAGCGACACCCACATCGGCTTCAAGGGCGCCGCGAACCTGGACGCGATGGGCACCTTCGAGGCGGCGGTCGCCCGCATCAAGGCGCTCGACCCCAAGCCGGCCTTCCTGATCCACACCGGCGACATCACCCACGCGCAGAAGGCGGGCGCGTTCGACGTGGCCAGCGAGGCGCTCAAGGGCACCGGCATCGAGCGCACGTTCTACGTGCCGGGCGAGCACGACGTGTTTGCCGACGGCGGCACCGAGTATCTGAATCGCTTCGCGGCGGGCCGGCCAGGCCGCGGCTGGCAGAGCTTCGACTTCGGCGGCGTGCACTTTGTCGGTCTCGTCAACGTGCTCAGCTACAAGGCGGGCGGGCTCGGCAGCCTCGGGCCCGCGCAGCTCGAGTGGCTGGAGCGCGACGTCGTGGGCCTCGCGAGCAGCACGCCCGTCGTGGTCTTCGCGCACGTGCCGCTCTGGACGGTGTACCCGCAGTGGGGCTGGGTGACCGACGACGGCGCGCAGGCCCTCGCCTATCTCAAGCGCTTCGGCTCCGTCACCGTGCTGAACGGCCACATCCACCAGATCATGCAGAAGGTGGAGGGCAACATCACCTTCCACACCGCGCGCTCCACCGCCTTCCCGCAGCCCGCCCCCGGCGCCGCGCCTGCGCCGGGTCCCATGAAGGTGCCGGTCGAGGAGCTGCGGGGCATGCTGGGAGTCCGCGAGGTCACCTACGCGCCGGGCAAGGACCGCCTGGCGGTGGTGGACCCCTCGCTCGCGTAGAGCGGAGCAGCTAGAAGCGCAGCAGCAGCAGGAAGCTCGTGGTGGCCAGCAGGTTGCTGGCCGCGTGGGCCAGCATGCCGGGCAGCAGGCTGCGCGTGCGCTCGTAGCCCAGGGCCCAGATCATCCCGCTCCAGGTGACCGCCGCGAAGCCCTGCAGCCCGTAGCCGTGGGCTACGCCGAAGAGCGCCGCGCTCAGCAGGGCGGCGGGCCAGGGCGGGAGGCGGAGGCGCAGGGTGGGGTAGAGCAGGCCGCGGAAGGCCAGCTCCTCGAAGATGGGGGCCCAGACCACGCCGTCTATCGTGCTGGCCGCCACCGTGGCCGGCGAGCCCCACAGGAACTCCTCGAGGAAGCCGTCCGCCCAGTGCGACGTCACGCCGAGGGCGGTGAGGCCCATCGAGAGCAGGCTCTCTCCCGCCATCGAGATGCCGAGCAGCACGATGGCCCAGCCGACGACGCGGAGGGTCTGGCCTTGCGGCACGCGCAGGCCGAAGGCCTCGCGGACCGATGCGCCGCGGGCGTGCAGATAGCGGCGGACCCACCAGAGCATGGGCACACCGCCCAGCAGCCCCATGGCGACGGTGGTGACGGGGGTGCGCGGCAGCAGCACGACCAGGGCCGCGGGCATGAGCAGGTAGGCGAAGGCGGCGCGGAAGAAGAGGCCGAGCCCGTCGGCGCCGCGCCAGACCGGCGGCAGCGGTGCCTCCGCCACGCGCGCGCCGCGCGGGGCGCGGAGCAGGCGCCGGAGGAGCACGAGGGCCAGCAGGAACAGCCCCACGCCCGTGGCGGTGAGCCCCCGCACCCGCCGGAGCAGCGCGCGCCCGCGGGCCTCGATGCTCGCCTCGGCGTCGGCCTGGAGCGTCGGGTCGTCCACCCGGGTGGCGATGCGGCGCACCAGGGTGTCGGTGAACCAGTCGCGCGGTAGCTCCCGGCGGATCTCCTCGGCCATCGCGGTGGCGTCCTGCGGCGACGGCGCCTCGAGATAGGCGGCGTCGAGCCAGCGCCCGTACTGGGCGGCCGCGGTGTCCGTGCTCTCCAGGGCTTCGATGATGGAGGCGGCGCGCTCGAGCTGGCCGCTCTCGGCCAGCAGCACCACCAGGTCGAGATCGGTGCGGGCGGAGCGCTGGTCCTCGTCCAGCTCGTCGAAGCGGGCGATGGCGTCCTCGAACGTCTCCGGATCCGAGCCGGTGAGCTCGTAGAGCTTCATCTCCCACCTGGGGATCTCGTCCATCACGTCGTGGAGATCCATCTCGCGGGAGACCAGGCGCTCGAGCGATTCCTCCGGCTTCTCCAGGTTGGCGACCGGCGAGCCCCAGCTCCAGTAGAAGAAGCCGACTAGCAGGGCGGTGAGCACAGCGTAGAGCGCCGTGGCCCAGGGAGAGAAGTAGCGGGTGGCGGGCCCGTCTCCGGGCGGGGTCAGGATTTGCGTGCCGCGGCCACGAGCGCGGAGAAGAGGCGCCGGGCCGGCTCCGAATGGCCCACTAGCTCCTCCGGATGCCACTGCACGCCGAGCACGAAGCGCGCGGGATCGTCGATCTCCGCGCCCTCGACGAGCTGATCGGGCCCCCACGCCACCGCGGTGAGCCCGCGGCCGAGGCGGTGGATCGCCTGGTGATGCATGCTGTTGACCTCGAGTTCGTCGGCGCCCAGGATTTCGGCCAGCCGGCTGCCCGGCGTGACTTTCACCTTGTGGGTGGGCTGATCCCGCGGCTCCTTCTGGCTGTGCGGGATCTGGGTGCCGGGCTCGGTGGCCACGTCCTGGTAGAGGGTGCCGCCGAGCGCCACGTTCAGCACCTGGATGCCGCGGCACACCGCGAGCACGGGCACGCCGCGCCCGAGCGCCAGGTTCAGCACCGACGTCTCCAGCGTGTCGCGCGACGGGGCGACGTCGTACAACGTGGCATGCGGCGCCTGGCCGAAGAGGGCCGGATCCACGTCGCCGCCGCCGGTGAGCAGGAGCCCGTGGAGCTCCGCGCCGAGCTGCTGGAGCGACGCCGCGGAGAGCTGCGGCGGCAACGGCACCGGGACACCGCCGGCCTGTTGCACCGCGTGCAGGTAGGCGGAATTCACGTAGGCGCGCTCGGGACTTGCGCCGACGGTGATGGAGGTGCTGACGCCGATCAGGGGCGCGCGCCGACTCATGGCGCCATGCTACCATACCGGCCATGACACTCGACTCCGCGCAGTACCAGCGTAGCGCTGCGCCCGCGGGCTCGGGCCCGATGACGCAGGTGATGGGGCGGAAGTGGATGGTGGCGGCCGGGCATCCGCTCGCGGCGCAGGCGGCCGCGCGCGTGCTGGCCGAGGGCGGCAACGCGATCGACGCCGGAGTAGCCGCCGGCTTCATGTTGGGTGTCGTCCATCCCGACATGGTGAGCTTCGCGGGCGTGGCGCCGATCCTGGTGCACCTGGCCTCGACCGGCGAGACCTTCGAGGTCTCCGGCGTCGGGCCCTATCCGCGCCGTGTGAGCGCCGACCTCTTCCGCACCAAGCACGGCGGCGAGATCCCGATCGGCTTGCTGCGCACGGTGGTGCCCGCCTCGCCCGACGCCTGGTGCGTCGCGCTCGAGCGCTGGGGCACGCGGTCGTTCACCGACTCGGTGTCGGCGGCGCTGGAGTGCGCGGAGCACGGCTTCCCGACCTCGGCCTTCTCGGCCTCGATCATGGCCAACAACGCCGAGCGCTACACGCGCTTCCCCACCTCCGCCAAGATCTTCCTGCCGGGCGGCAAGCCACACGCGGCCGGCCAGCTCTTCGTGCAGTCGGAGCTGGCCGCGACGATCAAGGAGATGGTCGCCGCCGAGATCCGCTCGCGCAGCCGCGGCCGCGCCGGTGCCATCCGCGCGGCGCGCGACGCTTTCTACAAAGGCGATATCGCCAAGCGCATCGTGGACTACCACGCGCGTGAGGGCGGGCTCATGGCGCTGGAGGACCTGGCCGAGTTCCAGGCCGAGGTCGCGCCCGCGCTCAAGACCACCTTCCATGACTATGAGGTCGCGGCCTGCGGCTTCTGGTGCCAGGGGCCGGTGTTCTTGCAGATGCTGAACCTGATCGAGCCCTACGACTGGCCCGCGCTCGGCCACAACACGCCGCGCGCGCTGCACCTCCTGGTGGAGGCCATGAAGCTCGCCTTCGCCGACCGCGAGGCCTACTACGGCGATCCGCGCTTCGTGAAGGTGCCGGCCGAGGCGCTGCTCTCGAAGGCCTACGCGGACCTGCGCCGCGGCCTGATCCGCGAGGACCGCGCCTGGCCCGACATGCCCCCGCCGGGCGATCCGGAGGGCAAGGCCGCGGTGCGCAACGGGCGTGGCGCCGCGTCCAAGGTGGGGGCGCCCTCGCACGCGGGCACGCTCGATACCTCCTACGTCTCCGTGATCGACGCGGACGGCAATGCCTTCTCGGCCACGCCGAGCGACCCGGGCGGGGTGGACTCGCCGGTGATCCCGGGCGTGGGC